>Ga0193721_1000061_pt1 | contig 33508 bp, 25 predicted proteins | sample U2s2metaG_FD_145078 | JGI IMG/M metagenome (GOLD analysis project Ga0193721, IMG submission 145078) | Soil microbial communities from a riparian zone of the East river system, Colorado, United States - U2s2 | ecosystem: Environmental > Terrestrial > Soil > Riparian zone | place: USA: East River...
GCGTTCGAAAGAGATCGCCTTGCGCATCGCGCTCGGCGCGTCGCGTTGGCGAATAATCAGGCAATTGCTTTGCGAAGGTCTCTTTCTCGCGATCTGTGGCGGACTAGTCGGACTCATTCTCAGCGTCTGGTGCAACAACCTCCTGCTCCATTCGCTCGCCGCTTTGCTCAATAACGTGAACTTCTCGTTCATTGTCGATCTTTCGCCGGACGCTGCCGTGCTCACAGTGACGTTCTTGTTTTGTCTCCTTGCTACGCTGCTATTTAGCCTCGGCCCTGCGCTAAAAGCGACGCGTGCCGATCTGGTTAATGATTTGAAACAACAGGTCGGCGAACCTGCTCGAATCGGACGTTTCAATCGTTTGTTTGCTCCTCGTCATATCTCGGTGATGGCACAAATCGCGCTCTCCCTCATGTTGCTATTCGCCGCTGGATTATTTTTCCGTGGCGCGCTGAAAGCCGCTGGCTTGAATCCTGGTTTTGTCGCCGCCGGCGATCTAATCACCGAAATAGACTTCACTTTGGTGAAGAAAAAACCGGCGGAGGCGCGACGTGAGATCTTTAACATTGTTCAACGTACACGCGAACTGCCCGGAGTTACTGCGGTCGGCGTCGCAACAATGTTGCCTTATTACAATTTCACCAGCACGCGCCGGATCATGTCAACGCGGACAACACTGTCTAACGATCCGAAAGCCCCCGATCCCGGTGCAACTGCGCTCTATACCGCGAGCACGCCGGGATATTTCGACGCGATCGGCGTGAAGTTGTTGCGTGGCCGCGATTTCACGCAGGCCGAATGCGAGCAGAAAGACGGACGGCGCGTCGCCATTATCGACGAAGGGATGGCGAACAAGCTTTTTCCAAATGAGGATGCGGTCGGCCGGCATGTTCGGTACACAATTCCACCGAAGGATGGATCGCCTAACGACATGGAAGTCATCGGAGTTGTCGGGACACATCGCCATGATATTCAAAACGACACACCACTTACGCGATTGTTTGTTCCGTTCGCGCAAGGCTACACCGGCGATGTGTTCCTACACATTCGATTCAACACCATGGATCGACAAGCTGTAGCCGGAATGACCCCGAGCATGCGCTCCACTTTGCACGAAATCGATCCGGACCTGCCGCTGCTGAGCATTGCACCATGGATTGATGTGATGGAAAGGAGCGTTGGCCTTTGGATCGTTAAATTGGGTGCAATCCTCTTCGGCATCTTCGGCGCAGTCGCGCTTCTTCTTGCTGTGGTAGGCGTCTACGGCGTGAAAGCGTACGCAGTTGCATGTCGCACCCATGAGATCGGCATTCGCATGGCGCTCGGCGCACATCGTAAGGACGTTTTCGCGCTCATCATGCGCCAGGGCGCGATCCAGACGGGGCTTGCCGTCAGTCTCGGACTTCTGCTTTCGTTAGGTGCAGGGCGTGTGCTTTCACAAATTTTGTATCAAGTAAGTCCGAGCGATCCATTCGCGCTGATCACTTCGAGTTTGCTGCTAGCTCTGGCTACGCTGCTCGCCTGTTTTCTTCCGGCGCGTCGCGCCATGCACGTAAACCCAATTACCGCATTACGCACGGAATAAGAGACGGACAGATTGAGCACATATCGCCACAACAAGGGCTCGGTCATTTTGACATTCTCGTCCGCGAAATGGCAACTGATTGCCGCGCAAAGGACTAAGCAGTAGCCGGCGCGTCGTCTCAATCACGTTGCCCGCTTCATCGTACACGCGAATCACAGTACCATGTGACCGAGTGAACTTGGCAGCCTATTCGCGGTCAGCCAGCGCTTTGATTGATGATCGCGAACATTTTGAAAGGCAATCGTCTAGCAATGCGATAACTTCGTGCGTCGGCAACGCACGAGTTTCTCGCCAGAAGCTGATGCTTCGTGGTGCGCTGCTCGGCAAGTCGCCGCTCACCTCGAGATCGTTCGCGAATCTTGCGATCAACGAAATTCTTGAAGCTCTCCGGAATCCGACCACTACCGATTAACGGAAACTTGTCATTCATTTATTTTCCCTCCAAGTAACTCAATAGGAGTTAGGACGGAAGTTTTCCGGTTTCGATGGTCACTCCTATCTAAAGTACAAATGCATCGAATTTACTTCGACGTCCGGATGTGCTTGGGGGCAGTGGGAGCGATGGCGGTTAAAAAGCCATCGGATAACCGAACTCACCACTCTTTTAAATCGCCCATGTGTTTGTGCGTTTAGACCAAATCGCCAGTCGCATCGTAAACGCGAATCACAGCATTCGCTGAGCAGCTGTAGAACTCGGCGGAGGCGATTACGTTGCAGACTGCGTCCGGTGCTCGGTGCATTCTAAAAAATATTGTTTTTCAATCCACCTTCTAAAGTGATAATCTATCCGTTAAACGCGACGTAATTCTTCGCGGCTCTAGGGAATCTTTGAACGGGTATCGATTTGAAAGTAATGGAGAAACGCTGCTCACTTGGCTTTTTTTGTTTCGCGCTTTTCATCGCGTATGATTCGGCCTTCGCTGGTCAAATCGAAGCGGTCACTGAAAAAAACAAGCCCCTGATCAGAAAATCGTCCTCCTCCCGGTCCGCGCGGCGGTATCCGTGGAAGATAAACATTGTGACAACGATCTTCTGGATCGGTGAACAACCAGGAGGACATAATCTCACGCCGAATCGCACAAGTTCCTGGGACAAACAATGGACAAAAAGCTACGGCGGGTTTGATGACCCTAATCCTGCGTGTCGGAAGAATTGCGTCCCGGTGAAATTTACACCGCGGCAGAACCCGTTTTACTGCGCACTTCCTTACAACGACAAAGCACGCGTTGGCCACCACCCCGAAGCGCCTCGCGTTGTGCCGTGGTTTAACGAGGCGTACCAGGGCCCGGCAGTATCCACATGCAAAGATCGATGGATCGCGATCCGCAAAGGCAATCGAATTGCTTATGCGCAGTGGGAAGATGCAGGACCATTTCGAACTGACCATTGGCAGTACGTATTCGGCAACGAACGTCCAAAACCGAGTCTGAATGGTGGCGCAGGTCTCGATGTTTCCCCTGCTGTCCGAGACTATCTCGGCCTGAAACAAACGGATGTCACCGACTGGCGGTTTGTGGACTTTAGCGAAGTGCCGCGCGGGCCGTGGTCAACTCTGGGCGAAAACAATACGTTCGTCATCAACGGTCGCAAAAAAAACGTGAAGGTCGCTGAAGAATTGAAACGAAAGAAAGTGGAAGTAGCTCGATAGTCATCGGATCGTAGGGTGCTCTGCTTTCAGCCCGGCGAACAAACCGAAATTGCCCGCCCGCGCGACCGACAGGAATGAGCCGCTTTAGTGACAGCTGCGTTACTTTTGCGGTCTAGCTCCGGCATCCAAACGGTTGTCGATAGTAGTGACGTGAAAACCGTGGTCTCACTTTTTCACCAATCAACAATAGGAGTTCTTAAAACATGAAAACTACAAAGTCGATGCGCGTTCGTGCTTCTCGTTTCCTCAGTGATCGGTACGCCTATAGGGCACAGCCCAATTACGTATCTGAGCTTGTCGCCTTCGCAATAATTGTGGTTATCGCCATCTGGCCGGTTTTTTTGTTGGCTAATGCTATGGCGACGACGCTGAGATAAGCGCAACCAAGATCATCCCAGGTTGAAAAGTTGAGTGCATTCTCGGAACTAGAACAAGGGAGCGGTTATGAGAATATCGAACTCAATCGCTGAGCTCCGGCAACAGATTCGCCACGACCTGCGCGTCCAACATCCCGAATGGGTTGAGCCAAATGGCGGATGTCCCAAGTGCGATTCCTATGAGTCACGCCTTGCAGAACTACTCGAAAGTTTCACGCGAACGGGATCCAACGAGTCTGTCGCTGCTGTTCATCGCCACATCGAACAGGCATCAAACTGAATCGACACGCAGGTGCCGGATTAACCAAATCTGCGCCGCAAGTGGTGAACTCTATTGTTCTCGTTTCTCCAGCGCCTTAAAGCGCAGTGCGCTTGGTTGGTGGGCAGAATAAATGCGAACATTTGCGCGCGGCACTACTCCTTGCTTGGAAGAGAATCGAGACTCTCAATAAAGTTGCGCCTATGTCCCGGCAACTACGCGACGGTACAGCGCTTCGTATCGAGGGACAATGCGATCTGCTGAGAACCTTTCGAGCGCGCGATTGCGACTTCGTTTGCCTAGTTCTCGCGCTAAGTCCGGAGACTCGGCCAACGCATCTAACGCAGCAGCAGCAGCGCTTAGATCACCGAAAGGATACAGTGGACAAGAGTCTCCTACGACTTCGGGAATGCCACCGACGTCGAAGGCGACCACCGGTTTACCATAAAATGCCGTCTCAAGAATGCTGAGACCAAAGCTTTCGTATTCAGATGTGTAAAGTCCTGCATCCGCAGCCTCCAAATACTCGTCCACGACAGCCATGTTTTGGCGAACAATGACACGATCGTGAAGTCCCAATTCATCGAGCAGTGGTTCGTATAAATTAAAAGGGGCGCCTGCTAAAATTAACAATCGAAGGCGTGATCGGTTCTTCGCCATGGCAATCGTGCGCAATAGAAGGTCTACGCGTTTGACCGGTCGCAAATTTGACATGTGCAGCACAAGAAGTTCGTCGGTTACGCCGAGATCGCGTCGAACTTCCTCGCGGTTTCTCTTCGGCTTATTTGGAGTGAAAAAATTCGGAATCACTTCAATCGGTCGTTTCAAACGAAAGATTTCTTGCGTTTGATTCCGAAGACTTTCCGAAACTGCCGTCAGCGCATCGGAATGCACGAACGCGTGCTCGATGGCGGTCCGGTAATCGGGATCTTGCCCCAGCAGAGTGGTATCACTTCCATGCAAAGTCGTGACGATGCGCGGAGCTGACCGTCCTACCATCTGCGAGGCTAAACACGCGGCCAGTGCGTGTGGCACCGCGTAATGAACATGAAAAAGATCGAGTTGCTGGGAACGCGCCACTTCCGCCATTTTCACTGCGAGCGGCAGAGTGTAGTCGGGACACGGAAACAAAGCGTTGTCCGCAAATTCGACTCGATGGAAATGGAGGCCCTCCTGCGGCAGGTCTAGCCGAACGGGTTGAGCATAACTGAAGAAGTAAACTTCATGACCGCGCCGAGCCAGTTCTGACCCGAGGGCGGTCGCCAGAATTCCACTCCCGCCAATCAACGGAAAACATGCAATCCCAATTTTGAGCGGCGCCGATTCCATCATGCGTCCGTATAGGCTTTGCCGGAATCGAAAATTTCGACGCGCTCGATGAATTTCACCGTGGGATGATCGGCCTTATTGATGTAGTGCTGCTCGCTGGCACCGGCGACGTAATGCGTGCATCGAATCACTGATTGCATCCAACAGAAACGTGTATCACGGGTTGGGCTGATTTGCTTGGGACCGAATTCTCCTCCTGGAATCTCCAGAAACCGATCGCCTCCTTTGTGTAACAACAATTTCCCGTCACGATAACGTGCGCGAACGATCTCGCCTTCATAGCACTCATCGACGAAGTAGTCCGGTACCGCCACAGCACGTGCTCTGAATTCGGGTGCACTGGATCGCTCTACCCGCACACCTTCCAGCAACCCCATCCGGGTGTACATCTCGAGACAGAAATCGGCGACATTTGAACATTTGGTCCCCTTGAAGTGTGCAACCAGAGAATGCCGAACATAACTCGGAAGTTGGCGCGCGGTTTTCTCCTGCCAGTCCGGAAGGACACGTTTGGCGTAGAGCGGCGAAAACTGCTTTTGAATCCGATTCTCGAATTGAAAGTTTAGCGCCACTTCATGACTGCTGTGTTGGTCTCGCAGAATGGTAATCGTCTCGCGCGGGTCATGATCACTATCGTGAAAGAAAAAGACGATTTCTCCGCCAATTTCCTTCTCGAGACGCCGGGCCGTCAGAATCTTAGCGACTAAAAACCGCTTGGGAAAAAATCCGCACGGCTGCTGGCCGAAACAAATAATCGGATGATCCATCGCTCAGAACGGAGCCTCATGCTCCAGCGCGCGTCTTCGTGCCGCGAAAAATATTTTGCTGCAGGACGAGCGCCAGGATCAACACCGCCGCGCATCCAATAAAGTTATACCAGAGGTACCCGATGTTCGTCGTAGCGAACAGGACGAAGACAAGCGTTTGCGCAAGAAGCGCCGCGAAAAACACGGCCGATCCGGTAACTCCACGAATAAAGAAAGCCGCCAGAAAGAGACCGAGGATGCTGCCATAGAATATCGAGCCCAGAATGTTGCCTGCTTCGATCAGATTTTCGACCAAACTGGCAAACGAAGCGACCGCAATAGCAATAAAACCCCATGCAGCCGTCAGCGCTTTGGCCGCTACAACATAATGATGATCGCTCGCGTTTGGCCGAATCAAGGGGCGATAGAAGTCGATCGCCGTGGTCGAACCGAGAGCATTCAGAGTTGCTGCTGTCGCCGACATGGTCGCGCACAAGATCACTGCGATAAGCAATCCGACAACCCCATGCGGCATTTGTTGAAGAATAAAAGTAATGAATACGTAATCAGATTCTTTGCTTTTCGGGTCCGCGCCCGCTTGCTCGAGAACTGCCTTGGTTCGATCGCGCACCTCGTGCGCCTGCGCGTCGAGTTCGCGCAATCTGGTCGTAACCACATCACGCTCGTTTGATGAACCATTTGACGACGGATTGGAAAGCGCGCGAATGGCAGCGCGCTTTTGTGCAAAGACGTCATCGAATTGTTTTTGTAACGCGGTTAACTGTGGCCCATAGCCACGCTCCACCGCACGTTCGTAGGCCGGCCGATTGAAATAAACCGGCGGCTTCTCGAATTGATAAAACATAAACACAAGCGCGCCGAGCAGCAGAATGAAAAACTGCATCGGCACCTTCACAATGGCGTTGAAGAGCAATCCCAAACGACTCTCCTTCAGCGAACCTCCCGCGAGATAACGTTGCACTTGCGATTGATCCGCTCCGAAATAGGAAAGCGCGAGAAAGAAGCCGCCAATCAGGCCCGACCAGAAAGTGTAGCGTTTGTGGGGGTCAAACGAGAAATCGACCGCCTCCAATTTGCCCATCTTGCCGGCCACGGACAGAGCATGACCGAACGACACATCGGGGGATAAACGGTAAACCGCGACCGCGAACGCAATCGCCATGCCGATCAAGATCACAATCATCTGATAGCGCTGCGTGATACTGACAATCTTGGTCCCGCCCGCGACCGTGTAGATTATTACCAGACCACCAGCAAGCCAGATGGTCAGATTCAAGCGCCACCCGAGCAAGGCAGACAGAACAATTGCAGGCGCATAGATTGTGATCCCGGCCGCTAGTCCTCTTTGCACGAGAAACAAAAATGCGCCGAGCAGTTGCGTCTTGCGATCAAATCGTTGGCCCAGGTACTGATAGGCTGTGTAAACTTTTAGCCGCTGATAGATCGGAACGAAAACCGCGCACACGACAATGAGTGCCAGTGGTTGCCCAAAATAATTTTGGATAAATCCGATCCCACTCTCGTAGGCCTGGCCAGGCATGGAAAGAAACGTGATCGGTCCTGCCTGCGTCGCGAGCACGGACAGCCCGATCGTTGCCCAGCGAATGCTTGAGTCCCCCTTGAGATATTGGCCGAGAGAAGCATCCCAGCGAGTTCGCCAAAGACCATATAGCGGGATCGCCAGAATCGTGGCGACGAGAACGAAATAATCCAGCCGGTTCACGATAACCGGACGGTAAAGAGATAGAGTAGCGCAACCTCCACGACAAATAGGCTAAGCGCCAAGCCATATGCTTTGCGCCAGGAACGCGCGTCTGGCTGTTTATCGCGCATGCTCATTTTCCGAGCGACACCATATTGGCAAATAAGCGGTATGCCCCCGGAACGCCGGCCGGTAATTGTCGAAACCAAGAATAACTCGTGTAGATAAAGAAACCTTTGCCTGACCTGGCGATGAGCAAGCCGCCATCGAGCGGCTTTTCTTTCGGATCGTTGCACGACAGAATCGGCGTCCAGGCGGCATCCCACTTGTTAGGAAAATAGAGGCCACGTTCCTGCACCCAACCGTCGAAATCCTTCAACGTAATTTTATTGGGAGTAGTCATAAGCGGATGGTTGTTCGCCAGAATGCGTACTTCGGCATTTTCGTCCGTAACGCGATCCCGCGAAATTTCCAATGGATACGGCGCGATTTCCTGGGTTTTGAGATCGGCTGTGGTGTTGTACTGGGCGATTGCCACTCCCCCATTCTTTACGTACGCAAATAGCTCCGGCAGCCAGGTGGATATTCGATCATCTGTGTTGTAAGCGCGGATTCCGAGCACTACGGCAGAGAACTGCGCCAGGTTTTTAGCGGTGACATCAGCATCACTTAACACCTTCACCGTATAGCCGATCTGTTGCAGGCTCTCCGGAACATCGTCACCGGCGCCTGGAATGTAACCAATGCGCTCTCCTTTCCTCCGGATGTCCGCGCGAACCACTTTGACCTCCGCCCTTGGCATCAAGATGTGAACGCCAATGTGCGGATAGGAAATGCGCACCCGTCCGAACGAATATTCACGACCGTCAATCGAAGCGATGGCACGCAAGGTTCCTTCGCTATCTTGCTGCGATGGTATGACCGTGAAAGCCGCAACCGTCTCTGCATTGGCTCCCTTTAGGTCGATCTGCACAGCGGCGGGATCGACGTGCCAGCCATCGGGCGGAGTCAATTTTAATTGTCCCTTAACCGGTCCGGTTGACGCAATCACACGCACTGAAACGGACTTCGGTTGATTGGTGGCGAACATCAGCACGGGGTTGGCAAAGTCTGTGAAAACCGGTGGCGCAATAACCAAAGACTGCCGCAATTCGCCGGCCACCGGATCCACCGTGCGATATCTCGTATCGACAACGTAACGAAGTTCCTGCCCGCTAACTTGCAGCGTTATTTCCACCGGAAGATGAGGTGGGTTTTCCGGCAGGCCGATAAGTTTCTGATCATCGACCGCAAACGTGCCGAGGGTTCCCGGCTGGCGAAGCCAGTAGGGCTGAGAATAAGGCGTGTTCTCCGGAATCTTGCACGATAGATCTTTCGCGACGAGCTCGTTAGGCGGAAGCGCTGCGTCGATCCGCGTTGCGTCGCCCGAGAGAGGAAATCGTACTTCCTGCAGTGTGACTGGAATGTTGGAACGATTAATTGCTTCGAGTTTAATAGCGGCGGTCTGCCCCGGCGTGATCGTCGCGTTGGTCGTCGAGGCTTCGACATGCAAGCCGAGACACGCGGCGATGATCTGATCCAGCTCCGCTTTTTTCTCTGGGACCCAATCGCCATCCTTAAGTTCGCTTAACGCTTGCCGGAGCTCCAATAGCTCAGCTACCGATGCGGCCGGATCGGCTGGATGGAAGTCAGAAATGATCTGACGAATCTTTGTGGCGACCGGTTCCGAATTCGCGACACGCGACCAGTTCGTATCAACGCCGTCGAAAAACGCGCTCGTCATGGGCTCGCCTTCTAATAGTTTGAAATATTCTTTGCGCGCACCGCGCAGCGGTGGCCTGCCCACGCCCTGGCTTTTGTGCATGCTCACACTGGCCGCCGCGATTTCCGTGTAGGCCTTGCCAAGCAGCGGATTGTAACCGCCAGCCTCGAGGATTGTGAGCCCGGTTGGATCGAACGGCAGGTTGCGGTTTGTGAAGAAAAATGGCGATGTGTTCCAAACAAGTCGAGTCGGACGCCACGGTTTTACGAAAGCAAGTTGCTCGGGAAACCGACTCGGGTCGCTGGCGGCCGCGAATGCCTCTTGTGCCAGAATAGCCGAAGCAGTGTGATGTCCGTGAGTCAGGTGGTCCTCCGGACTAAAACGAGTCACCACCACGTCCGGCCGAAACTTTCGAATCACCCAAACCACGTCGGAAAGAATCTTCTCGTGATCCCAGATTTGCAGAGTCTCCTCGGCCGTCTTTGAAAATCCGAAATCGACCGCCCGTGAAAAGAATTGCTGGGCATGGTCAAGTCTGCGGGCAGCGAGCAATTCCTCCGTCCGAATAACGCCGAGACGCTCGCGCAGTTCCGGACCGATTAGATTCTGACCACCATCTCCGCGCGTAATCGAAAGATAAGCCGTCTCGTAAAGCGAGCCGTTTGCCCAGAACGCCATCAGGTTTGTATTTTCATCGTCGGGATGCGCCGCGATGTAGAGCACTCGACCGAGCACATTAAGTTTCTGCAGTGCGAGTTGAATCTCGCCACCACTCATCGCTTCGGGAAATAGCGGCGGCGCATCAGCGACGCTTGCCGGGCGAGATGCCATCGCGACGGCAACAGCGACGGCTGTTAGCCAACTCCGCGAAATCCGCCGACGCATGCCATGCAACATCAGGCTCCCGACTGTGAACGTCGCTGTAAGCACCTTCGTTCCACGTCTGAGGATCGGGTGAGTCGGTGCGCCGCTATTTATTGATATCCTGCTTCGACTGCAGTCGATCGATCAGCGCTTTGATGCTTTGCTTCTGCGCATCGGTAGGAGCTGCACTTTGTGCCTGCGTCGCCTCCGTCGCGGCGCCAGCAAAGTCGCCAGCCGCGGATTTGATGCGGGCCTGTGCCAAATATCCGTAAACAGTTTGCGGAAACCGCTTGGCGACTTGTTGGAAAATCTCCATCGCTTCAGTGCCCTGCTTCTGACTCTGTAAGCGTCGACCATACGAATAGAGTTGTGGTGCGGTCGCAATTTCGACGGCATGATTCCAAGTGGTTTTGGCCCCATCCGCGCGATTCAGAGCTTTGAGAATATCCGCTTTGGTGCTGAGATTATCGAACCTTTCCTCATTCTGAATGGAGGCATCGGCCCATTGCAACGCCTCATCGAGATTGATCTTTCTGGTCAAACAAAATTGAGCCCCTTCGTCCAGAGCCTGCCAGGTAAATTGGCCGCGTCCCTTTAGTTGCTCCCGGATGTTCTGCAGCGTCTGCTCCGAGTCCTTAATCGAGACGGTGAAGGGAACACCCAACTTCTCCCACTTCAAGGTCACGGCCGTCGATTCCGGCTTCAAATCTTCAAACTCGAATTCCAGCGCCTCTTTCATTTCAGCGAGAGGGCGCGGTTTCACATTTACGCGTAGAGCATCTTCCTCCTGCTTGTAACTGTAGCTCCCCCACGCCGTGTTGGTCTTTGAAAAAATCACCGTCCACGAATCCGGGTTCGGGATCATGTGCAGTCCATAAATTCCTTTGGCCAGCGGTTGCCCCTCCACCGAAACGGGATCGCTGAATTCGATCGTTGTGTTTTCATTCGCGCCCGCACGCCAAACTTTTCCGTAAGGAACCAAGCCTCCCCAAATCTTTCGTCCGTTCACCAGGGGTCGATGGTATTTGACTGTAATATCCGTCAGGGCGATGCGCTGTTTGACCTCCGCAGCCTGGCTGACATCAGGCAGGTTCAAATCGTTTTGTGCAGAAACGATTCCGCAGATTCCAAGAAGCGCGAAACAAAGGGCAAATGGCTTGAGCGAGAGTGTTTTCATAATTTTGCGTGCGACTGGCGAGTACACTTCTCAGATTTTGGGCACTCCGCTACCAGATAATTACAAGATTTCTCTCCGCTGCTCCGATACAGATCGGCGACGCCATTAGATTTATGATCAACGTGATTTGAACCAGATGCCTCCGGGGCGTTTTCGACGTGGAGTCGCGAAATCTTAAACTTTTAAAGTCAGACGCGAACTTGCTTAGCTACCATTTGATCCACGGAAGAACCCGACGCCTCGCAGTTGAACAATCGCGTCGATATTCCTAAGTCATATCCTATAAGGTTGAATATGGGACTTTGGCGGAAGCATCGCGATCGTGTCTTACTCGTTGGAATTTTCCAAAGCCCAGACACCGGTCGGGCCGTACTGAAGAATCTTTATCGGGCCCGGTTTCGCCGCGTCGCCGCAATCCACGCTTCGGCCAAAGGCCGGCAGCGGGTCGAGGAACATGGGATTTCGGCGATCGCCGGATCGACCGCCGCTTCGGTTCTTGGTCTGGCCCTTGGCGCATTTATTTTCTGGCAGCGCGGAATGCTGGCCGATTACCGGCCGGTCGGGTTAGCCCTGCTATTCGCTGCGTTTGCGTTAGCGGGTGCAATCACCGGCTGGATTCTCGTCCAATTGCTTCGGGAGCATGTCGATTCGGCGAGCTTCGCGAGATTCACGAACACGATCCTGCCGAATGAAACGGTCGTCCTGGCTGAAGTCGAAGCGAGCGAAGCCTCGCGCGTGCTAGCAATTTTACGGGGCGTGGAAGCCGAGGCGCCGGTGACGTTCGGTTTTTATCCGCCGCCACCTTTCTCTGTCGAACCGAGCGCACGACCGCCCGGTCATGAACTGCCTTCGAGTCAGCGTCTCGTGGAAAAGGCGGCTAGCCTCGCACGCGCAATCGCGGTCAGCCGCGCCGCAAAGCCGCGGGGGCCATCTTTCCTGCACCGGTTACTCGAAATCGAGGACGCGCTGGAATGGGCGAACATGAGTCTCACCATGTCGGCTGAGGCGCACCACGCCTTCACGCTTTCAGCGGAGTGGCTGCTCGATAACGCCTATTTAATTCGCGAACAGGTGAGCGATCTGCGGAAGAGTCTCCCGCAAAAATACTATGGAAAGCTCCCTCTGATCGTCAGCGGCCCAGGTGCGGGGTTGCCCCGGGTTTATCAGGTTGCAGCGGAAATGGTCGCCGAAACCGACGGAGCCTTGGAGCCCGACATCATCCGGAGATTTCTAGCCGCGTTTCAGGCGACCACACCACTGGACATCGGAGAAGTCTGGGCTCTCCCGCTGATGCTGCGATTGCAGTTACTGGAGTGTCTGCGCGCCCTCGCGATCCAAGTCGACCAACAGCAAAGGGAAAGCGAGGAGGCCGACTTCTGGGCAAATCGGCTCATCACCGCCGTCCGGCACAGCTCACCGCGATTGCTCAAAATAATGGAAGAACTCGTGGAACGATATCCGGAGCCGACGCCGCATTTTGCGAGCGAACTGGTGGCGCATCTCTACGACGACGAGGGAGCGCTCCCGGTGGTGAGTGGCTGGCTCGAACGGTCGCTGCGTTCGCCGCTGCTCGAGGTCATGCAGCAGGAACATCGGCACCAGGCCGTACAGCAGACCGCGCTTACCAATGCGATCAATAGTTGTCGACGCCTTGCGCAAATCCAGTGGCGGGAACTTTTCCAATCGGTCAGCTGGGCGGAAAGCGAGTTGGCCGCGGACCCGGCCGGCGTTTACGCCCGCACGGATTTTGAGACGCGTGATCGATGCCGGAGCGCGGTAGAGGAAATCGCCCGATGGTCAAATTGTTCGGAACAAAAAACTATCGATCATGCACTCGCGCTGGCAAAGGCCGCGGATGACGAGGTTGCGCGCCACGTCGGCTATTATCTGATCGATGCGGGCCGGCCGGTGCTCGAGCAAGTTACCGGCGCGAGAGTACCACTGGCGGAACGATCGCGCCGATGGATTCGCGCCCACGCGGCGGGCGCTTACTTCGGAAGCTTCTTGCTGCTCATGGCCGGTTTGGTGGCAGCTCCTCTCCTTTTCGTTGCTGGGTTGGTTCCTTGGGTGACACTGGGGCTCCTGGGGCTTCTGCTACTCTTGCCCGCGAGTGAGCTAGCGGTACTGATCGTGAATTATTTGGTGACCTCGCTCCTCCCGCCGGAGGTCTTGCCTAAAATGTCCTTCGAAAAAGAAGGTATTCCCGATGATTGCCGCACGCTGGTGGTAGTGCCGATGCTGCTGACCACTCCGAGCGCGATCCAAAGCCAACTGAGCCGGCTTGAAATTCATTACCTCGGAAACACGGATACGAATCTGCGCTTTTCGCTCCTGACAGATTTTTCCGACGCACCGCGGCAAAGTATGCCGGAGGACGCAGAGTATATCGACATCGTGGCAAGGGGCATCGAGGAATTGAATCGCCGACACGGCGCGGGGCACTTCTTTCTTTTCCATCGCGGCCGCACCTGGAGCGAGAGCGAGCAACGCTGGATCGGCTGGGAGCGCAAGCGCGGCAAGCTTGAGGAACTCAATCGATTTCTTATCGGCGAATCCGCGCCCGAGTTGGAAGGATTTCTTTATGCGGGCGATCGTGCGCAGCTCGAGGGCATTCGTTTTGTCATCACTCTGGATGCCGATACGCAACTGCTGCGAGACACCGCCCGGAGGATGATTGAAACTCTCGCGCATCCATTGAATCAGGCGCGGCTTTCGCCAGATGGTCGCCACGTAGTTCGCGGCTACACGATCATTCAACCAAGCGTCAGCGCGTCGCTTCCCAGCGCAACGGCGACATGGTTCTCACGCATCTTTTCCGATCCGCGTGGGATCGACCCTTACACGCACGCGGTCTCCGACGTTTACCAGGATTTGGTCGGAGAAGGCAGTTATCACGGCAAAGGCATTTACGAATTGCAGACGTTTCACCGGCTCTTATCAGGACGATTTCCAACGGCGCACTTGTTGAGCCATGATCTGCTGGAAGGATGCCATGTCCGCGTGGGATTGGCGACGGACATCGAGCTGCTGGATGTCTTCCCGAATAGTTACATCGCCTGGTGGAGCAGGCAGCACCGCTGGATTCGCGGCGACTGGCAAATCATTGACTGGCTCAAGCCGCGCGTGCCCGTGGGTGGCGGCAAGATGGAACCCAATCCCCTTTCTGTTTTCAACCGCTGGAAGATCTTCGACAATCTGCGCCGGAGTCTGGTGCCAGTGGGGATCGTGGCGCTCCTCCTGGTGGGCTGGTTTTTCACACCTGCTCCGATGCTTTGGAGCGCAATTATCGCTGGCCTCATGTTGTGGCCGGTCCTGAACGCTTTCCTGGCGCTATTGTTCCATCCGCCGCCGCCAGGAACGAGATTTTGGCGCGACCCGCGCGACCGGCTCCTGCGCGTCGCGCTAACGGTTATTTTTCTGGCGGATAACGCAGCTATGGCGCTCGATGCCATTATTCGCGTCATCTATCGGCAAATGATGTCGCATCGGCTGCTGTTGGAATGGGAGACAGCGGCAGACGCTCACCGGCGCGCGAGAAGTCGGCAACTGCAATTTATTCTCAGCAGGCTTTGGATCCCCGCTACTTGCTTGCTCCTTTTCGTCGGAGCGGCGTCGCGGGGAACCGCGGCGATGGTAGCCGCAGCCCCGTTCCTCCTCTTGGGGGTTCTCTTTCCGGTCGCAGTGATGGTGATCAATCGGCCGGCGAAAAGCTGGCGCGGTGGAACGCTGACCTCGGATGATCGCCGATTCCTGCGCGCAGTCGCGCGAAGAACGTGGAGATACTTCGATGATTTTGTCGGACCACAGACCTCTTGGTTGCCGCCGGACAATGTCCAGGAAACGCCAACGCGGGAAATTTTCATGCGAACTTCACCAACGAACATCGGGCTGTCCATGCTGGCGACCGTCGCGGCGAATGATTTCGGTTACATCACCATCGACGATTTGGTGGAGCGCAATCTCCGCACGCTTGAAACCCTGGGCCGGCTCGAGCGTTTCGAAGGCCATCTTTTTAATTGGTACGATCTGAGCACGCTGGAGCCTTTGCGTCCACGCTACGTCTCCGCAGTCGACAGCGGGAATTTGCTTGCCAGCCTCTGGACCTTCCAAACCAGCTGCGATGAGTTGGCCGCGCGTCCGCTTCTGGATGAGTCTGCATTGCGAGGAATAGCGGACACTCTAAGCGTGCTTCGTCAAATCACACCCAACCAGAAAGAAGCGGAACGCCCTTTGGCATTTCTTCGCTTGGAGGGGCTTACCAGGGATCGGCCGGCGAATTTGGAAGAAATCATTCTACGAATACGGGCAGCTCGACAACTCGCGCAGGATCTTTTGCTCCACTATCGCGGCAAGGAAACCGATCCCCGCGTTTATTGGGCGCAACAAATCTCGAAGCAGGTCGCGACGTGGAACGGCGTCATCGATAAATATCTTCGGCCAGTGGAAATTGTAATGTCGCCGCCGGCGCAATTAATGTCGTTAGGCGAAGCGACGCATGAATCTCGCAGGGAAGCGCTCGCGGCCACCTTTTCGCTACGCAACATTGCCATCGAGGGCATCTCTGGGCTGGTACCGCTGCTTCCTTTCTATCAGAGACGGGAGGACCAGGAAATATCTCGCGACGTCCACGAGTGGCTCGATCATCTCGTGACCGAGGTAGAACATTCGCGCCGGAACGCCTCGGAGCAGCTCGCGCAACTGGATGAATTGATCGGCCAGAGCCAGCAACTGGAAGGCGGCATGGGGCTGCAATTTCTTTATGATGCGGAGCGCCGGATTTTTGCCATTGGGTATCAGGTGGCCGAGCGCCAGCTTGACAACTCGTTTTACGATCTGCTCGCAAGCGAAGCACGCTTAACGAGTTTCCTGGCGATCGCGCGCGGAGAAGTGCCGGTAGAACATTGGTGGGCTTTGAGCCGGCCCTTTGGGTCGGCATACGGCCGACTGCCCCTTCTCTCCTGGAGCGGGACGATGTTCGAATATTTGATGCCGCTGTTGTTCACTCAGACGCATGAGAATTCGCTGCTTGATCGCGCCTGTTACGACGCCGTGCGCTGTCAGATTGGCTACGCCAGGCAAAACCGCGTGCCGTGGGGCATTTCGGAATCGGCCTTCAGTGCGCTCGACCGAAAAAACGTTTATCAATACCGAGCCTTTGGCGTACCGGCGCTGGCTTTGAAGCGTGGGCAGGACGAAGACCTGGTGGTCGCACCGTATGCCGCCGCGCTCGCTCTTGGCGTGGAGCCGGCCGCCGCGATAAAGAATCTGCGGCGGCTCGCAAATTTGGGCGACTCAGCACTTCTCGCAGACTACGGGTACTACGAAGCGATCGATTATTCGCGCCGCACGGAACTCGACGGCGCGGCGGGGATCATCATCCACTGTTACATGGTTCATCACCAGGGAATGTCGCTCCTGGCCTATGGCAATGCCTTACATGACAACGCGATGCGGAGGCGGTTTCATTCCGATCCGCGTATTCGCGCCACCGAGCCGCTCTTGCACGAGCATATCCCGGAACAAATTCTGCCGACCACCGGTGAGGCGCATGAAGAACGACCCGTGCGGCAGACGATAGCGACGACCGGCGCCCCCGCTGTGGCGCAAACACCCGACATCGCTTCGCCGCGCACTCATCTTCTCTCCAATGGAACGTGCTCCGTTACGGTGACCAATTCCGGCGGCGGCTACCTGCGTTGGCTGGACCTGGACGTGACCCGCTGGCGCGTCGATGCGACCTGCGACGTGTCGGGCGCGTTTTGTTATATCCGGGATTTGGAAAGCGGAACGACTTGGAGCAACACCCATCAACCGGTGAGATCTCCCGAGCGCCGTTACACCTGGAATTTCACCCCGGACAAGGCAGAGTTTCGGCGAAGAAGTGGACCGTGCGAGACGATCACGGAAATTGTTGTCTCCGCGGAAGACGACGCGGAAGTCCGGCGCGTGACTTTGGTGAACACATCGCGCAAAACATGCGAGCTGGAGCTGACGAGTTACTTGGAGTTGGCTCTTGCGCCGCATCGGACAGATCGCGCGCATCCCGCTTTCAACAAGCTCTTCATCGAAACTGAGTGGCTGCAGCGTTGCGAAGCCCTAGTCGCCCGGCGCCGCCTCCGCGGTTCCGACGACCGGCCTGTCTGGGCTGCGCACCTCATGGTCCCAGAATCTTCCATCGAGGCGGCGGAATTTGAAACCGATCGCGCCCAGTTTCTCGGCCGAAGCCGCACGCTGGAAAATCCCGAAGCACTCACCCGCCACCTAACCGGCAGCATCGGCGCGGTGCTCGATCCGATCTTCAGCCTGCGCCGGCGCGTCACGATTCTGCCTAACCAACGATTTCAGTTCGCGCTCATTACGGTAGTGGCAGACTCCCGTGAAGGTGTTGTCACATTGGCGGGGCGCTACTCTGAGTTTCACACTTGCGCGCGGGCTTTTGAGACCGCTTGGACCCATTCGCAGTTGGAGATGCGTCGGCTCCACATTCGCCGGGCTGATGTACAAACCTTTCAACAACTGGCAGGCCTCATTATCTTTCCACAGGCCCAACTCCGACCGCCGCCGGCGCGTCTCGGTCGCCGCGCTGAGGGTCAACGAGCGCTTTGGCGACAAGGCATTTCGGGGGATCTGCCGATCGTCGTCGTCATGATTGGTCACCTCCGTGACATGGAAGTCGTGCGAGAGATATTGACCGCACATACTTTCTGGCATCTGCGCGGCCTGAAGGTTGATCTCGTTCTCGTGAGCGAGGAATTGCCGAGTTACGACGAACCATTGACTGATCATCTACGTCGGCTCACCGAAGCGCAGGCGCACTTGACCGGCGTCGATCAACCCGGCGGCGTCTATCTCCGCTCGGCGACAAAAATTTCGAAAGAGGAGCTGATCGCACTTCAAGCGGCCGCACGGGTGGTCCTGGTCGCAGCTCGCGGCACATTGCGCCAACAACTTGCCGCGACGGCACCCGCAGTTTCGAAACCGCGGCAGCTAGTGCCTGGGCGCCAGTTCCGTGAAGAGCCTTCCGCACCTCTGCCCTTCATGGAACTGAAATACTTTAACGGCCTCGGCGGCTTTACCGAGGACGGGAAGGAATTCGTAATTTATCTGGGTCCAAGCACACACACGCCGCTTCCCTGGATCAATATCATGGCGAACCCTAAGTTCGGCGCATTGGTTTCCGAGTCCGGCGCGGAATGTCTCTGGGGCCGCAATAGCCAGAACGATCGTCTCACGCCGTGGTTTAACGATCCGATCTGCGATCCGCCCGGAACCGCAATCTATATCCGGGACGATGAGATCGGCGTCGTGTGGTCGCCAACCCCTAAACCGATCCGGGAGACGGATGCCTATCGCGCGCGGCATGGTCAGGGTTACACAACATTTGAACACAACAGCCACGCGATCGAACAATGGCTACTCACCTTTGTGCCGGTCGATGATACCGGGGGACAGCCGGTTCGCCTGCAGCGGCTACGTTTGCGCAACAATTCGTCGCGCCGACGAAAGCTGACTGTCACCGCCTACGCCACTCTCGTTCTCGGATCTGATCCAGAGGAAACCGGTATGCATATCGTTACGAAATGGGATTTGCAGAGCCAGAGCCTGTTTGCCCGCAATTCCTACAACCCGGAATTTTGCGATTGCATCACTTTTGCCACTTCAGCTCCAACGCCTACTTCGTTCACCGCTGATCGCGCCGGGTTCATCGGGCGTAACCACTCGCTGCGCGATCCGGCCGCGATGGACCACGAACGATTGGCCGGCGATGTTGGCGCCGGCTTCGATCCTTGCGCCGCCGTGCAGCTGGTGGTTGAGATTGAACCGGGAGACACCGCCGAGATGACTTTCCTTTTCGGGCAGGCGGACGACGAAGAAAAAGCGCGTGGACTCGTTGCTCGCTTTCGCGATCCCGCGAACGTCGAAGCTGCATTCGAGGAAACGCGCAATTGGTGGGACCGGCTCCTAAGCACGATCGAAGTGGAAACACCCGAGCTTTCCACGAACTTTCTGCTCAACCGCTGGCTGCTCTATCAGGCCCTCAGCTGCCGAGTTTGGGGCCGCTCGGCCCTTTATCAATCGAGCGGCGCTTACGGGTTCCGAGACCAGTTGCAGGACGTGATGGCTCTCGTGCACGCCGCGCCACACCTGGCTCGTGATCACATCCTGCGCGCGGCCGCGCGGCAATTCGTGGAAGGCGATGTCCAGCACTGGTGGCATCCAGAGTCTGGCGCGGGCGTTCGCACGCGCATCAGTGACGATCTTCTCTGGCTTCCCTTCGTCACCGCGCACTACGTTCGCACCACCGGCGACGCGGACATCCTCGATCAGATGGTTCCATTCCTCGACGGCAAACCATTGGAGGGGCAACAGACCGAGAGCCTTTCCATTCCGGTCGCTTCCACCACGCAAGGATCTCTGCTCGAACATTGTCGGCGGGCCATCGCGCGCTCCGCCACTGCCGGTCCGCACGAGTTGCCTTTGATCGGAGCTGGCGATTGGAACGACGGCCTTAATCGCGTTGGATTGGGCGGCAAAGGCGAAAGCGTCTGGCTCGCATGGTTTGAGATTTGTGTGCTCAGGGATTTCGCCGAATTGCTTGAACTGCGTGAGTATCACGACGAAGCGCAGGCATGCCGGACCCGCGCCGCCAAGCTCGCAAATATCATTGACGCCCAGGCTTGGGACGGAGCCTGGTATCGCCGTGGATACTTTGACGATGGCACCCCTTTGGGATCAAAGGAGTGCACCGAAGCGCGAATCGATTCGATTCCGCAAACCTGGGCAACGATCTCCGCCGCAGGGAATCCAGATCGCATTGAGGTCGCCCTGCGATCGCTTGAGGAAAATCTCGTGCGTGAAGCCGACGATCTAATTTTGCTCTTTACTCCGCCTTTCGACAAGACCGCCGCCGACGTTGGCTATATCAAGGGTTATCCTCCCGGCGTTCGGGAAAACGGTGGCCAATACACGCATGCCGCCACCTGGGTGGCCATGGCTTTTGCCCGCCAAGGCGATGGCGATAAAGCCGTCCGACTTTTGCGGATGCTGAATCCGGTCGAGCACGCCCGGAACGAGAAGGATTGCGAACGCTATAAGGTCGAGCCGTACGTCATACCGGGAGACGTTTACTCGTTGGCCGGCCACGTCGGGCGCGGTGGCTGGACGTGGTACACGGGCGCCGCGGCTTGGACCTATCGTGTCTGGCTCGAAGAAATTCTGGGATTCCAACGCCGCGGTGACACGCTCACGATCGATCCGGTCATACCGAAAGATTGGCCTGCCTTCCGTTTGCGATACCGTTTTCAGAACACCGTTTATCGCATCGCGGTGGAGAATCCAGACCACTGTTCCGAGGGTGTCGTCCTGATGGAATTGGATGGAGTCGCGGTAGCCGACAAAATCGTGACGTTGCGTGACGACGCCCTGCCCCACGAGGTGCGTGTTGTCCTGGGAACAAAACCGTCGCCGTGAGGATTATCACACCAGGGCCTTGCTGTTCCATTGCGCGACTGTGACCAGAGCGATCTCGCTCGCACGCTGATTGTAAGCTTGCTTACGCTACCGCGATAAATTGAAGCATGACGACACAAGATGTCACCCGACCTGTTTTTCTACCGGTGGTCATCGGCACGCCGCGACAGGGTCGGTTGACCGAGCCTGCCGCCAATTTCGTTTTCGGCGAGTATCAAAACGCAGCGATATCGACACGGAGTTGATCGACATCCGAAAAATTCCCGTCCGAATGGATGACGCCGGCGAAGCGCTTAAGGACACTGAGTTCTCCGCCACTGTCGCTCGCGCCGATGGCCTCATCCTCGTTGTTCCGAAATACAATCATAGTTTTCCAGGGCTGTTGAAACATGTCCTCGATACAAACCTGGAGGAATACGTGCACATAGCAGTCGGCGTTTGCGGCGTGTCTGCCGGTCCATTCGGTGGCGCGCGCACGATCGAGAGTCTCTTACCGGTGTTGCGCGAGCTTGGATTAGTAACGATTTTCTGGGAGGTCTATTTCGGAACAGCGGGAAAACTGTTTGATTCCGCGACCGCCAAAATCACCGATCCAGCTTACACCCGTCGCGTGGAAAAATTTCTGAACGAATTAGTTTGGATGGCGCGCGCGCTGCGTCATGCGCGCGAAAGTCTGCCCGCGGCGTGATTGCGTAGACGCGTAACATTCAATGAGTCTTGAAGCGGGTCCTGAAGCGGGTCAGGTAGAAGATCATCACTCCTGCGATCGGCACCCCAATCAGTGGCCGATAGTCGTCTCGTATGACTACATTCACCAGATCGCCAATGATGTTGATGAAAAGGATAGCTATCGCCAGCACGACGCGCCACAGCTTTCCATACCACAGGCCGATTGCTGTCAAAGCGCATCCAGTCCCGACCGCTAACATGAGCAGGACCGAGCAGATCCCAAGCGATTGAAATGCAACACGCGCGTCGGGATTGAGATTCCATAGCGAATCTAGCTTTGTTCCGGGGAAAACGAGTAATACGATCGTGAGAAGGCACATCATCCCTCCAAAGACGAAGAACACTGCGAACCAGTAAAGCAGTTTTGGCTGTTTCAAGGGGGCGTTGCGTGTCGCCAGGGAAATCATCCGACTACCGCACCGCACTCCAGTTTGCGGAACCACCGTGTCGAAGCACCTTCCAAAATAGCCTCCGGATTTCGAAATCGATAGCTCGTCTGTAACGGCTACCTCACACCGCGGTTAAGAGTCAATTGAGCTAACGATGCGAGATACAATTTCGAAATCTCGAATTTCGAAAATCAAGCCTGAGTATGACGAACGTAATGTTTCTCGACGCCTTTTGGGAGCAGACGTTTTCGGCCGCGTTGCCGCCGTCGTGCGAGGATCGCGCGGCCACCCTTCGTCCGCATCCGCGCACGAAAGCCATGCTGCCGTTTCCGTGTTCGCTTGGATGGCTGGTAAGTGCGTTTCATAAAACCGAGAAGGAGCCCGGCACGATTTAGGAGCGGTTACAGTAGGGGCGGGTGTGGTATTGTCAACGCTGCCAAGGCTCCAGCACGGCAGCCGCGAAGCGGTGTTTATTCGTGTCCGGTCGTCGCTACCCGCTGGGAGTAATTTACAAGATTGCCAGGACAACCGATTTTTGGAATAACCGAGGGCGTGCGATGAGTGAGCAAGAAAACGTAGTGATCGAGCCAGCAACCGAGGCTGACTTGGATGAGTTGTCGGCAATGCTGGTCGAATTGTTCGCGCAGGAAAGCGATTTTAGGCCGGACAAGCACAAACAGATTCGCGGTTTGCGCCTCATTTTCGAACAGCCCAGCCGAGGACGTGTTTTCGTGCTGCGACGCAACGGCGCGATCGTCGGCATGATCAATTTGCTCTTCACCATCAGCACGGCCGAGGGCGGCTTTGTCATGTTGCTCGAGGACCTGGTCGTCCATAAAGAATACCAGGCGAAGGGTTACGGATCGAAGCTGCTCAACCACGCCATCGATTTTGCGAAGAAGAAAAATTTTCTTCGCATCACGCTGTTGACTGACCGGCCTGAAAATGTTGCGCAGGAATTTTTCCGACGTCACGGCTTCGTTGAGTCTTCGATGATTCCGATGCGCCTATGGATTACGCCGCAGACCGAGCAGACGGAGCAAAATACGTGACGAGGTTAGTGGCAGCCATGCCGGCTGCAACCTTCCAGAACGCAGGCGACATGCCTGCCTCTAGAGATCTTTCTGGCCGACCCAGGCGTTTAATTGAGAAGTGAGGCGTTTTTTGAATTCCGCGCGAAACTGGATTTCATCGGCGGCTTTCGCTACTTCCGGCGCGCTTGCCGGAGGCAAATTATTTTTTGCGTAGGTTTTTAATTCATCGGCGCGCGCTTCATCAGAGAAAAACGTCAACAAACTAGGCGCGTAGCGGTTCACACCTGCCGCATCAATCTTGGGGAGCAGCGCTTTCATATTTGCCTTGGCGAATTCCCAGGCAATATCTGGGTGACCGCTGTCCCGCGCCACTCTTGGAACAAGGAACGTCGCACGACTTGTTGGCAGCTCGTCGGTGAGCGCAATACCAAGCGTCTTCTTCAACAGCTTGGGATCGGTCGCGCACGCAAGCGCATTGTAATAATTTTGTTTTTCCTCAATGCTCGTCGTTTTCAGGCCGAGTTCGTGCAGCTTGGTCCAAGTTTTCTCGTCGGCATAGCTGCCGACGACCGCAAAAACTGCGGGGCGCAGATCGGGCGCAAGCGACGCTGGGTTCGCGAGGTATTTTGCAAAACGTTCGCGACAACCCGCGACAATTTCCGCGTTATTTAAGTCTCCCAAAGCGCTGATTAAACTCGCGCGCAAGTTTGCGGCCGTGGCCGGTTCATGCGCTTTCGGTTCCCACCCGAGCGTGTCAAACGTTGGACGCAAAAGCGACCGCGCGTAGCGTTGAAATTCTCCGCGCTCCGGATTTCCGGCGAGCAGAACGTTGATGAAGTCCAGCACATTGATGATCTGTTCGCGTTCGGCGATCTCAGTGGAAGCGGGCAATTTCTCGACCAATTCAAAATAGAGCGAGACGGGCGCGCGATCGGCCTGCACCAGAGCCCACGCATCGCTGAGAAGGTTTACGCGATCTTCAACGCCGAGCTTCGGCAGAGCTTCTAGTAATAAGCTCCAAGATGGCTCATCATATTCGACGCGATAACTTCCAGCGCCCTTTACATTTAACTTGAGCGCGCGATCTGCAGGAATGTTCTGCAGAATGTCCGTCTTGCTGGTCATCAACAAACTCGCAGGCGCTTGTCCGATGACAGAATACGTCAGCGGGATCTTCCACTCTAGGACCGGCGCATTTTTGAAATTCACGGTGAAACGCTCCTGTGTGAGCCGAACCTTCCCACCTGCTTCTCGCTTAACTTTCACCACTGGAAATCCGGGCTGCTCCGTCCAGCCAGCTGCGATCTCGGCGACTGGTTTCTTCGAAGCTTCCGACAGCGCGTTCCACAAATCCGTAGTGGTCGAGTTAGAATATTTCCGCGCGGCAATGTACCGGCGAATTCCATCGCGGAAAACATCTTCGCCAAGAAAACTCTCCAACATTCGCAGAAACGATTCGCCTTTTTTGTAGGTGATATCATCGAAAGCACTGTTGGCTTCCGCCTCTGTTGCGATGCGCTGGTGAATCGGGTGGGTCGTCGACCTCGCGTCGCCTTCCATCGCTTGCTCTTTCGCAATGCCGACACGCCGGGTCGGATCGCGCGGCAAATTGCGCCGCAGCCAGACCTCCCACTGCGGATTAAAATGTGCAGTGCATTTACTGCCCATCCATGATGCGAACCCTTCGTTGAGCCAGAGATTGTCCCACCAGGCCATGGTTACCAGATCACCGAACCATTGATGCGCCATCTCGTGCGCGAGCACTTCGTAGATATTTTGCTTCGTCTCTGCGGAGGAGTTTTTCGGATCAAACAGAAGCCCAGATTCGTAGTAAGTGATGCCGCCCCAATTTTCCATCGCGCCACCGAAACCGCCCGGCAGCGCGATTTGATCCAGCTTCGGCAATGGATACGGCACGCCGAAATAGTCGTTGTAGTATTGCAAAATCTGCGCCGTGGCTTCAAGCGCGGAGCGGCCTAGTTCCGCTTTGCCTTTCGTTGCGATCACACGAATCTGCGTCGGGCCGCTTCGCGATTGGATGAGATCGAGTTCGCCCGCGACGAAGACATTAAGATAACTCGACATCGTCGGAGTGGCGGAAAAACGCACCTCTTTCCCGCCATCGATTTCTTTTTCACTGTCGACAGGCATATTCGACACAGCGAGCCAGTTTTTCGGCACAACAACGGTCAATTGAAAACGCGCGCGAAAGGCCGGTTCATCCCAGCAGGGGAAAAATCGCCGCGCGTCGGTCGCTTCGAATTGGGTTCCCAGCATAATTTTCTGTGCGCCGCTGCCTTGCTCCTGATACCGCATGTAGAAAAGGCCCTGCCCCTGCTGATTGATTTTGCCTGAGAAACCAAGCACGAGTGTGTGATCTCCCGGCGAAAGCTCTGAATTCAATGCGAGCGTTATGAGTTCCTTTTCCTTGTCGATCTTGAGCGCAGACTTCGGCAGCACCTGACCGTCGAGAGACGCTTCGGTGATCTCGAGCTCGACCGCATTCAGCACCAGCTGATGAACCGGACTGCGCACATTCAGCTTCACCGTTTCTGCTCCGGTGAATGTGAACGCGTCGCTGTTCGAAATAATCCGAACGGAGTAATCAGTCGGAACAACCTCTTTCGGCAATTTTCCCGGAGTGTCCTCGAAGCTAAATGGCTTTTCCGCGGTCACGGTCACGGGAAAGATAACGAAGAACAGCGCTGCCAGAAAAGGAAACAGGGCACGCATTGGTGGCACTAAACAGCGCATGTGAGTTTTTGCATCCGCTTCTGTAGTGCAGCCGTATCGGCTGCATTTCCTCTGACGCAGGCGGCACCCCTGCCTCTACAGCATGGAAGATCTATTGCACAACCAATACCAACAGCAATTGTCCGCTGCCGACTTGTGGACCTTTGATCACCAACGGGCTGCGCTTGCTGAGCTTGGCATCTGTTTCAAGCAAGAGTTCTTTCTCTTTATAAAGTTTGAGGTCCAAGACGTACCCTGCTTCAGTCTCGCCGCGCGCGTCGACATGCAGTCCGAAAAATTTGCTAGTTGCAAGCCAATCCTCCTGGCCAGTCTTGAGTGTCTTTTGCGATTGGCCGATCACCTGAAATTGGTTGTAGCCGAAAAACCTTTTCAGAGATCCCTCGATCCGCGTCAATTCCGGAGGAATCCGTTGTGGTTGTGCGACGTTTTCCGCGATGACGAGTCCACTCCAGACAGTCTCTGCGGCCTTTACCTCGGGTGCCGCACAGATGATGAGGACGACAACAGGAATTAAGTACGCCGACAAGCGACCCATGAGCAATTATTTGGCCGCGTAATCGGCCGGCAAACTTTGCAATCCCTCTGTCCAAAGCACCGTTACGCGTTCCTGTTTTACCTCAAAGATTGAGACAGTCGCATCCGGGCTGACGACGGGATCAACCCGGGCGTTTAGAATTTGGGTAAGGTATTGTGATTCCTCGGCCGGCCTTTCGTTCTGCATGACGAGAAACGTACAAACCAAAAAGAGAGCTAGCGACACGGTGCCCATCCATAACAGGCGAGGAATTGTCCACCATGAGGAGTTTTTTCTGCGGCGGACGGCCGACGCCCGAGACCCCTCGCCTGTTTCCTGTTCGATTCTTTCGCGGAGCTGGTGGCTAAAAAATTCTTCATTTGTTAGAGTCCGCGCTCCCAGTTCGCGCTTCAAAAGCTCGCCAACTTTTCTTGCCTCCGCTTTTTCCGCTTCAGCGGCAGCTCTGTCAGGAAGCGAGGCCTCGAATTCCAATAATTCTCGCCCGGTGAGCTGCCCGTCGAGCCAGGCGGTCCATTTTTCCTCAAACGTTTTCATAAACGTCCCTCAGTAGGTTTTGCAACTTCTTGCGTGCATAAAACAGACGCGACATCACCGTGCCAATTGAGCACCCCAGAGCTTCTGCAATCTCGTGGTATTGCATGTCTTCGAGCTCCTTCATCAAAATGACCGCCCGGTGTTCGGGCGAGAGCTGACCGATTGCTTGCTCGATCCGAGCGCGAATTTCGTCTCGTTGCATCATCTCGTACGGCAACGCTTCCGTTTTGGGAACAGTTTTGGAAGCCGGATCAACTTGCCTCAACTGAATCGCATCATCGAACTCGGCGCCTGCGCCTTTGATGTGCTTTTTTCGCAGCCAATCGATCGTCACGTTCATAACGATCCGATAAATCCAGGTGTAAAAGGATGAGCGTCCGCGAAAGCGCTTAATTGACTTCCATGCTTTTAGAAAGCTGTCTTGAGCCAAGTCCCAGGCGTCCTGCTCACTATGAACCATGTTGTAAATCATGCTGAATACACGTGTCCGGTAGCGGGTTACGAGCTCGTCAAATGCCTCGGTGTCACCGGCCTGACATCGTCTCACCAGGTCTAATTCCGATACATCGGCCTGAGCCGGAGTCGCTTCCGTTTGCATGATTGGACGGAGCCCGCCCTTATTTCATTCAACTGCGATAACCTTCAGAGCCGAACCGGCGACGCCATTCGCCGCGATATTCACCCATCAGGGTAATAATTCCGTCCCGCACCTGAAAGAGTCGTTGCTGCAGAACTGCATATTGTGAACGAGTGATCTGCCCGCCGGGTTTCCGCAGTTGGGCTGCCGCCTCCATGGAAACGGTAATGGCCTTCAATGCGCGCTTTAGATACGCGATGGTCATTCCAATTTCGTCGAGGCTATCACCACTCAACGCTGCTGCCAGCTTGGCACTGGCGAGCGCTGCGTGCGTAGCCAGTTTGACTGCTGCCGGTTCGCTCTGGAGCGAAGCATTTTGATCGAACAGTTGATCGATCCAAATGGTGAGCGCGAATGCAGCGCGATACAGGTGGTGTTCCTCAAAGATCTCCGACGATCTGCTAGTATTCTCGAGGTCGCTCTCCTCCTGTTCGCTCACGTCGTCATCCAGCAACGCATCGACTTCGGCGCCCCAATCCTTGGCGTCCAACAATTGTGTCCAACCCATTTCGCGGGCGATGATCTCGTCGCGCTCAGGATCATCGAGGTAGGTCTCTAGCAATTGCATGTACTTTTCAGTCTTGCCGTCCTGCTGCTGAAGAAAACGCTCCCACTCGTACTCATCCCAGATGCCCTCGGGCTTGCCCTCGTACTCAGCCATACCCGACTAAACGCGAGCTTCGCTGTACACGCAAAACTTTTTGGTGGCAGAGCGACAGTTTTTGACCGCCGGATAGATCACCTCCCTCCGTCCAACGCCTGCTGCACTATGGCGTGACAGGAAGAGCCCCCGCTGGAAAATTCGCGCTTCGTTTGCAACCGCAGTTGTTCGCGAAGCTGCTCCTGAAGCTCGCCAACCCGAAGAGATTTTATATCGGTTTTTCCCGCGTTCGTCACAACGAAATCTATCGAACACCACGGGTTGCATCAAAGATATGCGAAGTTAGGTTCGTCTCTGTGAGGAAACGCTTTGCAACCCGCACAGTGTTGGTTTTCGTGATCGCATCGCTGCTCTCTGCCTGTGCGTCATCCGATGAAGCAACAACCGGTGAGTCGACCTCTCAATCTAGCGCGACTGTTCCTGGGGAAAAAATGTCGGATGAGGGACGCCTCACTCCTGGGGCGCCCGGATCCAGCGCAAGTGTACACTGGTGAGTTGGCGCCATTACAATTCCGTTTAGCGCCTTAACGCTTCAACCCCGAAAGCTTTCGGGGCTCGCGAAATGCAAGAGCGCTTCATGAACGCCGGCGCCACAGTCTTTCTGCGCCACGTAACCGCCCGCGTTACGCACCGCATCTTGTACTTCATCAATTGCATTGGCTGGGCAGGACGGCATCGCGGCGACTTTGCCGTCCAACATTGAGATGTCGTTATGATGGTCGCCCGCCGCGAAAATGTTTTCTCGCGGAATCTCCAGGAGGCGCGCCAGCTCGGCGAGCGCCGCGCCTTTGTGGTAATCAGCGTGACAAAAACGCAGATAAACTGTATTCCGTTGGTAATCCAAGTTCGGGTGCTCGGCTCGCGCTCTTTCGATAAACTCGACGATCCGCTCCATTTCTTCATCGCTCTCTGCCACAAGTCCTTCGAGACGTTGGGCGTCGTAAATAAGACGCGCTTTCGTGTTTTGGTTCACGAAATCCACGACTTCGGCAAGGACCGAGTTAGCCGAAGAAAACAATTCGGCGTGATCTCGCGCGCACCGCTCGTTCCAATCCCCAAATGGCTCCCATTGGTCTCCATTTTGCCCCGGGCGAAAAACATCGCGCTCGGTTGTAAGGATAAAGTCTGGGCGGATCGGAAATGCGAAATCAGCGAACCCGGATTCGAGAAGGTCAACGGAACGACCCGTGTTTATCGCCCAGATCGCGCCAGCCTTCTGCAATTCGCGAATCAATTCCATGCACTGCGCATCTAGAACTGGTTCGCTCACGCGCGATACGAGTGTGCCATCGAAATCGATGCTCAGCAGTTTGATCGGTGAATGCATCTGGAGACAATCTAAGAATTCATGTTCAACGCGCAATTGACCACGATCGGAGGTCAGGCTTCCAGCCTTACTCGGCAGGCGGGCATCTTGCCTGCCGTACTCTTAGAAAGACTGGAAGCCTGCTAGCCGAGACAGGCTGGGAAGCCTATCTTCCACTTATGAAATCGGCTTACGAACTGGCGATGGAACGGCTCGAGAAAGCGTCGCCGTCGCTTTCTCTCACTGAAGATCAGAAGAAAGAACTTGCGGAGGTTGATTCCGTGTATCGAGCGAAAATCGCTGAGAAGGAACTGTTTCTGAGAAATCAGATTCAGAAGGCGCAGAAGGCCGGTAAATTCGAGGAAGTGGAATCTCTGGAGAAGCAACTTGTATTGGAAATCCAGCGATTACAGGAGGAGTGCGAAGCCACAAAGGAAAAACTGCGCGTGAGCTTTGAAAAGCGGTTGTAGAGGCGCTTGTGTCAAGCGCCTGCCTTCTCTATTTCGATTCGGCGTTTGACACAAACGCCGCCACACCTTCGCGCTCGCGTTCGCCACGCCTCGGCAGTTCGGGGTCTAGAAATCCTAGCATGTGTGCTCGCTTTATCGAGCGAACGCCTTCCTGCTTCTGCAAATCAGCGATGTTTTGGTGGAACTTTTCCATTTTCGTCCAGTGAACTTTGGGTCGGAAATGGTGTTCGGCGTGGTAGCCATTATAAAAGAAAAGCCAGTTATAGATTTTTCCGTAACTGCTGACGCCCCACGCAATCGGCTTGTCAGGGTTCGCGCCGTAATGACGGTAATAGCCGTTCAAGTAGCTGAAGCAATGGCCTAGATACCAAAACGGCAGGAAATAGAAAATCACGTAACGCCAGTTGAACACAAACATGGCGAACAGCGTGATCGCGAACGCCGCCAACTCGAGGTTTCCCCAGAACACGTCATTGTTGCCGCGTTTGCGCAGTTCCTTGCGAATAGCGCCGACATCGTCGCGGAAGAAACTGAGGAAAACGTAGCTCCATGGGTTTTCCGGTTCGCCGTCGTGCCCATGGCGGTAGATGGACAACCAATCGATCGTGTCACCCCTTTCATCCTGTCGATCCGAATTCCCTTTGTGGTGCTGCATGTGAACGCCATCGTACAGCGTCTGCGAAAAGCAGCATGCGATCGACTGCGTCATTCCAAACAGCCGGTTCAGCAATTTTGACCGGAAGAATGGGTTGTGAATGAAATTGTGCCCCACCCCGTTGATATTTGCATTAACCATCAGTGAATAAATGAACCCGAGAATCAACATCACCCACAGCGGCGCGCGCGGGTAAAGGAAGAAGAGGCCCAGGAAATAGGCGAGGTGAAAAAGACCCGTCGCGGCCGGGACAGCATCCCAGCGCGTATGCGCGAAGAGCTTTGAGTTAGTAGTTGGGCGTTCTATTCGAATCGCGTCGGTCTTCATCGGGGAAAACCTCGAATAGAAACTATTCGCCAAAGAAATCGCGCCTGGCAAGTTTTGATGATTGCCAACGCCGTTTCCCACCGCCTAAGTTAGGCGCTCCCAATGTTCGCTCTTCAGCCAGAACTAAAAGTTTTCTCCGGCTCAGCGAACCGCGATTTGGCCGACCGGATTTGCAAATACATCGGCGTGCCGCTCGGACGAGCGACCATCAGTTCGTTTCCCGATGGCGAAACTTACGTCAGGATCGAGGAGAACATTCGCGGGCACGATGTCTTCATCATTCAGCCGACGTGTCCGCCGACCAATCAGCATTTGATGGAGTTGCTGATTATGGTGGACGCGGCACGGCGCGCCAGCGCGGACCGGATCACGGCGGTTATTCCATTTTTCGGATACGCGCGTCAGGACCGCAAGGACCAGCCGCGCGTCCCAATCACGGCGAAGCTCGTGGCCAATTTATTGCACGCGGCGGGGGTGAGCCGGGTGCTTACAATGGATCTGCACGCGCAGCAGGTGCAGGGCTTCTTCGACATCCCGGTTGACCATCTTTACTCGCTGCCCGTGCTGATCAAATATCTGCGACAGCAGCTCACTGGGAAAACGACGGTCGTTTCGCCGGACCTCGGTGGGCTCAAGATGGCTTCGGCGTACGCGGAAGCGTTGCGCGCAAATCTGGCGATCGTAGCAAAGGAGCGCCGCAGCGCGACAGAGACCGAGGCGGCGTATCTGATCGGCGAAGTGGAAGGCAGCGACGTTCTTCTCGTTGATGACCTCACCGAAACAGCCGGCACGTTGACTTCTGCGGCTGAGCTTTTGAAAAAGCGCGGAGCGCAGAAAATCTACGCGGGCGTTTCGCATGCTGTTCTGGTGGACATGGCGATCCGGCGTTTGCAAAAGTCGAAAATTACGGAATTAGTAACCACCAACAGCACGCCGATCCGCCCGGTGGATGGCTTTAAGATCACGGTGCTGTGCGTCTCCGAGCTTCTCGGGGAAGGCATCAAACGGATACATAACGACGAGTCGGTGTCATCGCTGTTCAACATCGAGAACGAAAAAAATGGCAAAACAAGTTAAGCTTAAAGCAGAACCGCGGACGAACGTGGGACGATCTTCCGTGCGCAAACTCAGAGCGCGTGGATTGATTCCTGCGGTCATCTATGGCGGCAACGATAAACCGCAGCCGTTGCAAGTCGCTACGCGCGAGATCAACGCCATGATGAGCCACGCTTCTGGAGAAAACGTTCTGGTTGAACTGGAAATTGCCGGCGAGGGATCAAGTCGCACGGCGCTCGTTCAGGAGGTGCAACACTCGCCCGTCGGTGGCGAGATTCGTCATGTGGACTTTCACGCCGTCTCAATGGACCAGATGATTCAAGCCGAAGTTCCTCTGGAACCGGTCGGCATACCAGTGGGCGTCAAAACCTTTGGCGGATTGCTTGAGCAGAGCTTGCGCATGCTGGCGATTGAATGTTTGCCGGGCGATTTGCCGGATCGGATCACTGTCGATGTTTCACAACTGAACATTGGTGATTCCATACACGTCCGCGACATCCAATTTCCCTCCGGGGTAACGCCAAAGGTGCCGCCCGATCTCACTGCATTCTCCGTGCTCGCGCCAGTGGTTGAAGAAGAGGCGCCTGTGGCCGAAGCGGAAGCGGCGGCCGCCGGACCGGAAGTCATCACCGAGAAAAAGGAAGAGGGCGAGGCTGCGCCGCCCGCTCCCGGTGGAAAGGAAAAGGCTCCAAAAGAAAAGGAGCAGAAGAAGTAACGTCGTAAATCGCGGATTGCAGATTGTGGATTGCGGATTGAAAAGCGGTATCAAGCCACCGCACTCCAAAGCGGCTCCGCCGCGAAAATCAATCCGTGTTATCCGTGTAATCGGTGGTTCTTCGGATTGGGGAGTGGGAATTGCAGATTAAGCGGACGTGGAAAAATCGGCTCCACAGATTCGCCTGATTGCGGGTCTCGGAAATCCCGGCCCCGAATACGTGGCTACGCGTCACAATATCGGGTTCATGGTTGCCGATCAGTTCGCCGCGCTAGTTGGATCGACATGGGAAAAGTCGTCAAAGTGGGACGCGCTTTTAGCAAAATGCGGTTCCGTTCTTCTCCTCAAACCGATGAGCTTCATGAATCGAAGTGGCCATCCGCTTTTTGCGGTGGCGCAGTTTTACAAAATCGAGCCCCGGCAAATTCTGGTCGTCCTCGATGATCTTGCGTTACCGGTGGGTCGCTTGCGCCTGCGAGCGCGCGGCGGGTCGGGTGGACACAACGGTCTCGAATCAATCATCATGCAATTCGGGACCGAAGAGATCCCGCGCTTGCGCATCGGGATCGGCGAAGCGCCGCGCGAGGGATCGGTCGATTACGTATTGAACCGATTTTTCGATGAGGAGAAGCCTCTGGTTAGATCGACAATTAATCGCGCATTGGAAGCTGTGAAATGCGCGATTGACAAAGGCCTCGTTTCCGCGATGAACACTTTCAACAAAACCGAATCCGAAGAAACATGAACCGCCGCTACGAAGCTCTG
>Ga0193721_1000062_pt1 | contig 33111 bp, 44 predicted proteins | sample U2s2metaG_FD_145078 | JGI IMG/M metagenome (GOLD analysis project Ga0193721, IMG submission 145078) | Soil microbial communities from a riparian zone of the East river system, Colorado, United States - U2s2 | ecosystem: Environmental > Terrestrial > Soil > Riparian zone | place: USA: East River...
CTGTCGCTCGCGGACCTGACGTACGCGAACCTGTCGGGCGCGGACCTGTCGGGCGCGAAACTGTCGGAAGCGAACCTGTCGGGCGCGAACCTATCGGGCGCGGACCTGTCGGGCGCGAAACTGTCGGGCGCGAACCTGGTGTACGCGAACCTGGCGAACGCGAACCTGGGGTACGCGAACCTGACGTACGCGAACCTGACGTACGCGAACCTGGCGAACGCGAACCTGGGGTACGCGAACCTGACGTACGCGAACCTGACGTACGCGAACCTGACGTACGCGAGACTGTCGCGCGCGGAATGGAACGGCCAGACGCGCTGGCCGGCGGTAACGATGTTTCTGTTGGCTCGCTGGGGGATCGTCTCGGAGGGTCTCTGCCGCGACCTGATGCGGTATGACGCCAGCACCCACCCCGATCCCGCGGCCTTTGACCGCTGGAGCGCGGGCGGTCCCTGCCCCTACAAGACCGTCATGGTCTGCCGGGCCGTGTGCTTTCAAGAGCGGTCAACGCTCTGGTCTCCTGGCGCGCCGCCCACACCCTACGAACTGTTCGTGCGGCTGCTGGACGAGAAGCTCGTGAAGAAGGAGGCACCATGACGCCCCGCTATCGAGCCTGCACCGGCTGCGACGCCCGGCTGCCGGCCTACCTGACGCTCTGCGCGGGCTGCCTGGCGAACGGCGGCCGGCCGGCCGACCCGTACGCGGACCTGGACGCATCCTACCGGGAGCAGATCGCGCCTCCAGACCCGTTCTGTCGGGTGACGCAAAGGACCCCGACCGCGCCGTGAGGACCCGAAGAGAGCCCGAAGAGATTTGACTCCTACGGGCCGGTCGCTATATTGAGGTACACACAAACGGAGCGACACCATGACAGGCACGACACCACGCATCGGCGGATACTTCGAGGACGAGACCGGCTGGTGGATGCTGGAGGAGCTGGATGACGAGGGCGGCATCTTCGTCGGACGCGACGGGCAGGAGCACTTCCTGGCCCACGACCGCATACCCGAACTGAGGTATCTATGAAGAAGCCCCAGAAGTCCCTCGGGGAGCAGGCCGGCGAGATGGTAGGTGGCCTGGTGTTCCTGGTGCTCTATATGGTCCCGACCGTGGGCGCGATCTTCCTCGCGCTTGCCGCCGTCCACTTCATCACGAAGTACTGGTAAGGGGGGTTGCGATGTGGGTGAGCGTCACGCAGCACGACATCAGGAAGGGCGCGGTGTCCCTATCGACCGCCTGTCCCGTCACTCGGGCGGTTCGACGGGCTCTCCGTAAGGCCTACGGGTGGCAGCGCGAGGTCTCGACCGGGATAGGTTTTATACGGGTGGGGGCGTGGGGGGCGCGGGGCGCAGACCTCTATCCACTTCCGCCCAAGGTGAGGGGCTTCATCCTGGCGTTTGACGAGGGCAGGCACGTCACCCCCCTGCGTTTTCAACTACGGAGGGGCGGATGATATCCCTCCTTCTACACCTCGGCGCTGCGTTCGCGGCCGCGAGCTGTCTGGTTACGCTCGCGATCCTGGCGGTCTACCTCCTGATCGAGTTTGTCGGTCGGAGCCTGCTGCGATGACCCTCCGATCTTCCTCCCCGGCGGGTCGCGCCGCAGCCGGAGACGCCCCGTCGCCCGGCCCCTCGGAGGCCGCGCTTGCAGCGGCGCGTCTGACGTACACCGGCCCAATGCGTGATGATCTACACCTCGGCGCTGCGTTCGCGGCCGCGTACGCCGTGGACTTCAGGGCCGGGCCGGGAGCAGCGACATGAGCGAGAGCTTCGCCACCGACCGACCTGACCTGCCTCCGGCCGACGAGTCGCCGAGCGATGACACCCAGCGGTTGTCGTCGCCCGCCGACACGAAGGGCTGGACGATGACGCGGCAGGACGGCATCGAGACCTTCACCGCCCCCGGGGTCGATGGCGCCGTCGATGGCGCCGAGGGTGTCGCCTACGTCCGCGCCCGGACCGGCGAGGCACCCGACCTGATCGTCACCTTTACCCGCACGCTCGGGCTGCAGCAGCTCTGGCTCGTGCGGGCGGACCGCTCCACCACCGTGCGCCGCGCCACACTGAGGGCGCGACGCGAGAAGCGCGCACTGCGCGCAAGGGGATACGATGTGGATTAGGGTCACCGCACTCGACATCAAGCGAGGCGAACTGGCGTCTGCCTTCAACTGCCCCCTCGTGCGGGCGGCCCGGCGAGCCACCGGCTATGGGTGGGACTTCGGCGTCGGCGTCCGCAATCTGTTTCGCTACTACGGGAAGACGCGGCCCAGGGTCTTTCCGCTTCCCCGTACCGCGCGGGTCTTCATCGCGCTATTCGACGATGGCAAACCGGTCGTGCCCTTCAGCTTCCAGATTCGGACGGGAGGGAACCATGTGGGTTAGGGTCACCGCACTCGACATCAAGCGCGGCCGGCAGCGACAGAGCGCGGGCTGCCCGGTCGCGCGGGCGGTCCGTCGGGCCTTCCGATATCGGGGGGAAGCCAGCGTCGGGGCCACCTCCGGCAACGTGTTCCTGGGCCTGGGCCGCGCGCGCCTGTACTTCAGGCTACCACCGGCCGCGCAGGCATTCATCAAGCTGTTTGACTTCTCCCCCTATGTTCTCGCCCTTGCGTGGGTCAAGCCCTTCAGCTTCCAGATTCGGACACTACCGGCCGGGCATCTATCTGCCTTCGTATGAGCGACGCGGTCGCGTTTACGCTCTCGGTCATCGGGTATCCTGACCGGCCGGGCATATCGCGGGTCTATGTCGGCGACCTGGCGCTCTTCGACGGCCAGGACGAGCCGGTGACGCGACTGGAGGTGAAGGTGACAGTGCCGTTCCATGTCGCGTTCGGCACCCCAATCCTGGCGGCGGTCTGGCGGGAGGCAGGCAAATGAAGAACATGCTGTCCGAGCTGCATATCACCGTCGAGTCGATCCCGGGCGGAAAGATGGTCTCCGTCCAGACACGCGGCGGGCTCGTGAACATCAGGCTGCCCGCGCGAAGGGTGTTCCTCGTGATGAAGGGTGTTAAACCTGGGGCGTCGCGGGAGTGACCCTCCTCGCCCGCCTCTGGCGCTGGGCCGTGGACTGGCTGACCGGCCGGCGCTGGACCGTGCCGCAGCCCGACACGCGCACGGTCGCGCAGGTCTGGGGGCGGAACTTCATCGCGAACGTCTGGCCGCACCTGGCCGCGCGCGAGCGCGACAACCGGACGCTCCTGACGGGCATGGTCGCCGCGCTCCTGGCCGGGCCGCCCTTTGGACCACCGCACCGGCGCTCGACCCGGCCGCGCTCGGCGGGAAAGCTCGTGGGCTGGCCGATGGTGTATCGCTTTCCGGGCGGCAGGAAGCTCGGCATAACGGAGTGGGACCCGGCCCACATCTCACGGCAGGACCACCTCGAAGCGAGGCGGAACAAGAAAGGGAGGGCAACATGAGCAGCACGGTCAACCCCATCCTTGTCGTCAGGAACAACCTGCCGGCCTTCGCGGACGAGCTGATGGCCGAGCGGACGAAGCTCCAGGACAGGATCGCCGTTCTCGACGCCGAACTGCGGATGCTCGTCCGGCTGGAGGCCGCGCTCTATGATGGCGGTATGTCGGTAACGGACGGAGAGGACGCATGACGAGCAAGAAGTGTATCGGCCACCAGGTCAACCGTGGGACGCCGGACTTTTTCTGCGCGAAGGACCAGGGCCACCAGGGCGGACATATCGACCCCGCGACCCGGAAGGTCTGGGGCACCCCGCGCCGGCCGTACGGGATGCGGAGCGCAAAAACCTCCCGCAAACGGAGCACCAAATGAACGTGACCATCGGTGTCAGCCCGGCCGACGCGCAGCTCTTCGTCCGGTACCTAAACGGCGACAACGGGATGCGGGAGCAGGTCGTCCTGCAGCTCCTGCAGCAGAACCGACCGGACGGACAGGCCCAGATGACTGCGGTCGTGGGGGTGTTCGGCCGCATCTCGCGCGGCTTCATGGAGGCCCTGGAGGAACACAGCCTCCTCGACCGAGCCAGCCGGGAGCGGGAGATACGGACGCTCGCGGGGCTTGACTAGGACCGTAGATTGGATTCGGGGAGTGCGTAGTCCGGCCGGCCGTACAAACGGAGCCGGCACCTTTTCTAAGGGACGCACGACCCTTCACCGCTCAAGAAAGGACGCACGAACCATGCTTCGGCCGCTCGTTCCTCCCGCCCTCCTCGCGGCCTTCGCGCTGGCGTTCATGCCGCGCCCGGCCGCGCCCCAGGCCGCGCCGCCCGGCGCGACCGCCTGGACCCAGTGCCTCGACCGTCGCGTCAACAGTTTCATCGACGTGGCCGCCATCGGGACCGACTCAACGGAAGAGATTCTTTACCACGAGTCGATCCATCGCCGACAGAACGCAGACTCTATCGCGAAAACGGGCGCCTGCGCGCGGATCGTGACGCCGGCCCAGGCGCTGAATTACGAGATCGAGGCCTACTGCGCCTCGGACTCGGTGCGGGTACGCAAGCAACACACCGACCCGGGCGAGGTGTCCGCGCAGACCCTCTGGCGCTTGCTGCGACAGTTTCACGCCGCTCTGCCGTATTTCACGATCAGTTCAAGCTGGCTAAAAGGATGCCCATGAATGAGGATGTGGCTATGGCGTGGAGCGCGGAAGCACTCAACGGGTTTTGGTACTGTACCAGGCGAGGCACCGGCCGCACTATGACCAGCTTCCTCTGCGCGGACCGCGCGCACGCAGAGCGCTGCGCCGAGGTGCTTAACGACTGCAGACTGACCGAGGAGGTACGCTAATAAATGATCCCAACAGAGCAAGGACGGCTCGCGCGCCTGCGTCCCAGGCCTTTCTGGAACCACAAGCGCGTGAGCTATCTCAAGAGCGCGGCCCGCATCATCGCGTGCTTCGTTGCGGCGGCCACCCCCGGCCGGGCGGGCCTGGTCCTATTGGCGTTCGGACTCTTCGCGGCCGAATGGATCGGCGTATGGGAAGAGCTGGGAGGGCGCGGTGAGTAGTCTTAAGGGAGGGCGCGCGGCGGTGCGAGCGCGCTATCTGAGGTCGCCGAAGGGACGGGCGGCGCAAGCGCGCTATTCGGGGTCGCCGAAGGGACGGGCGGCGCGAGCGCGCTATGATAGGTCGCCGAAGGGACGGGCGGTGCGAGCGCGCTATTCGGGGTCGCCGAAGGGACGGGCGGTGCAAGCGCGAGCGGACCTGATGAAGAGGTACGGCATCACGGTTGAACAGTACGAAAAAATGCTCGCACGCCAGAACGGTGTCTGCGCGATCTGCGGGCGCCCTCCGAAGAAACGCCGGCTAGCGGTCGACCACGACCATGGATCGTCCAAGCGTGTCCGTGGGGTTAGCTGCTGGACCTGTAACTTTTTCCGTATAGGAAAAAACACGGCAGAGACAGCGCGGAGGGTTCTGGCCTATTTGGAGTCGGACTTCGACGGGCGTAACCTGTGATCCAAAACCTGCCGGTGTGGCCGCCTGCTGGCGAAGGGTACCTGAACATCACGGAGCTATTCGCCGACCTGCAGCCCAGTCGGCAGCGTAGCCCGGAAGAGAAGCGGGTCTGGCTCTACGTGATTTCGAACGGCCGGTGCGCCGAGTGCGGGGGGTTCCTGTCGGCCGCCGGCCTGCGGCCGGTGCGGTCGGAGCCGACCGACGAGTATCCGTTCGTGCGAGTAAGCGCGACCTGCAGTCGTTGTTAGAAAGCGTCACAATCGAAAAATAGAACACAAACCGTCACACAGGGAGAAGACATGAAACGTCAAGGAAGCAAGGTCGGCGCCGGAGGCACGCACTAATGCCGCCGACACAGCACGCGCGCCTGAGCGCATCGAGCGCGCACCGCTGGATGAACTGCGCCGGCTCGGTCCGGATGTCCGAGGGCCTGACCGACCCGGAGACCCACTACCAGCTCGAAGGGCGCGCGGCGCACGCGCTCGCGGAGTTTGCGCTGAAGAACCCGGGCGCGGACTGGCCGACCGAGGTCGTCATCGACTCCAAGGATGGCCCCAAGACCAAGACCTGGCCTGTCGATGACGAGATGCGGGAGGCCGTCCAGCTCTACGGCGAGACCGTCCGTGCGATCTACTACACCAGAGCGGCGCGAGAAGAAGACAGCGCCTGCCTGTATGTCGAGCAGACCCTCGACCTTGGCATTATCCGCCCGCCCGAGTCCATGTTCGGGACCGCGGACGCGGTCATCGTGACCACCACGACCATCGACGTAATCGACCTGAAGTACGGCTCGGGGGTGGTGGTCGAGGCCGGCGACAACGAGCAGCTCCTGTACTACGCGCTCGGCGCGATCCTGGCCGAGTTTGTGCGGCGGGTCGTCCAGGGTGAAATGCCGGACGACGGGGAGTCGGTGCTCCGCGCGGCGACCAAGGCCTTCCGGGAGGTCCGCGTGACGGTCGTGCAGCCCCGCGCGCCGCACACCGACGGTCCGGTCCGCACCTCCCTGACCTTCTCGGGCGCGGAGGTGGAGGCCTTTGCCGAGCACCTGCTTCTGCGTGCGAGCGCGACACAGGCGGCCGACGCGCCGCTCTCGGCCGGCGCGTGGTGTCGGTTCTGTCCGGCCCGCGGGCACTGCCCCGAGCTGGCGGCGCACGCGAAGCTGGTCGCACAGACCGACTTCGAGTCCGTCCCGCTGGAGGCGCCGCCCAATGTCGAGCACATGCCGATTGCGCGGGTCGCCGAGATGCTCAAGGGCGTGGAGGTGCTAGAGATGTTCGTGCGCGCGATGGTCGAGCGCGTCACGCGCGAGCTGGAGGCCGGGCGCGAGGTGCCGGGCTGGAAGATGGTGGCAAAGAAACCCCGGCGGGTCTGGAATAACGCCGAGGACGTGCAGGTCTGGGCGACCGAGAGCGGTCTGGAGTGGGAAGACACCCACGAGCCCGCGACCCTCAAGTCGCCCGCGCAGATCGAGAAAACCATCGGCCGGGCGAACCTCCCGGACGCGCTCTATAGCAGGGTGTCGAGCGGACTGACGCTCGTGCCCGACAGTGATCCCCGACCGGCGGCAGCGGTGGGCCCGGCCGAGGACTTTCTCCAACTACCGCTACCTCAAGAGGAGCAACCCTAATGTCCAAAGTCACAACCCCTAAGGCGGTCCTGTCCTACCCGCACCTCGACACGCCACAGGCGCCTATGAACGGCGTTGGCAACCCGAAGTATAGCGGCAGCCTGGTGTTTCTGAAAGGCACCGACCTGTCCGCGATGCAGAAAGCGGTCGTAGAGGTGGCGATCGCGAAGTGGGGCGCCAGTGCGGCGGCGAAACTGAAGTCCGGGGCGCTGAAGAACCCCTTCCGCACCGACGCCGAAGCGAAAGGCTACCCCGAGGGCGCGGTCTTCATCAACGTGCGCTCGGAGCAAAAGCCCGGCGCGGTTTATCTCCACGCCGACCCGGAGACCGGCAAGCCCGCCTTCGTGCCGGACGAGAAGATCAAGGAGGTATTCTACGCCGGGGCGACCGTGCGCGCGAGCGTTACGGCCTATGCCTACGACCGGCCGGAGGCAAAGGGTGTCACGTTCGGTCTCGCGAATATCCAGCTCCTGGACGGCACGACCCCGCGCCTCGACGGGCGGAAGGCAGCCAACGAGGACTTCGAGGCGGACGCTACGCTTCAGCCGGCCTCGCTGGACGACGTCGAGTAGCAGTACCACCCAGTACCGCCGGCCGGGGGGTCGAACCCCCGGTCGGGACTGAAAGGGAGGGAGCCATGAGTGGAGGGCCTTTGGCTGCGCGGGCGAGCATCGACTTCGAGACAGCTTCAACGGTTGAGCTAAAGCGGACGGGCGTTTACCCCTACGCGCGACATTCTGACACGCTGATTTGGTGTATGGCCTGGCGCATCGGGGGTGACCCCGAGGTGTCTCTCTGGCATCCACCCCAGCCGTTCCCGCCCCGGCTCGCGGCCCACATCGCGGCCGGCGGCGAGATGGTCGCCTGGAATGCTGCCTTTGAGCGCGTCATGTGGAAGCTCTGCGCCCAGCGTCGGTACGGCTTCCCGCCGGTCCCCGACGAGTCCTGGCGCTGCACGATGTCGGAGGCGATGGCGATGGCGCTCCCGCGCGCGCTCGACAAGGCCGCCATCGTGTTGCGGCTCGATGTGAAGAAGGACATGGAGGGCAAGAAGCTCTCGCTCCAGATGTGCCGGCCGCGCCGGTTCGATGACGAGGGCAGCCCGATCTGGTGGGACGAGCAGCCAAAGCTCCTCCGGCTCTATGACTACTGTATGCAGGACGTCCGGACGGAGGAAGCCATCAGCAGGATGGTCCGGAGACTCAACCCGCGCGAGCTGGCGACCTACCAGCATACCCAGCGGATGAATGACCGCGGCGTCACACTCGATGTCGAGCTGGCGATGTCGGCCCAGATCGTTGCGCAAAATGAAATCGACAAGCAGAACGCGATCCTGGCCGAGGCGACCGACGGGGCCGTGACGGAGGTGACGAAGGTCGCGCGGCTGAAGGCCTGGCTCGTCACGCAGGGCGTAGCGGATAGCCAGGGCGAGGCCCTGGGCTCGCTCGACAAGGAGGCGCTCCGCGACCTGCTCGCTGACTCGACCGCGCTGACGACGCCCGCGCTGGTCGCGCTCCAGGCCCGACAGGAGGCGGCGAAGTCCTCGCTCAAGAAGATCGAGGCGATGCTGGACTGCATGGACCGGGACGGCCGGATGAAGGGCCTCCTGCTCTATCACGCGGCGAGCACCGGCCGGTGGGCAGGAACCCTCGCGCAGCCGCACAACTTCCCGCGCGGGTCCGACGTGAAAGACCCCGAGCAGTATATCGGGCAGGTGCTGCGGTGGGAGCCGACGCCGCTGAACGTGCTATCGGCGATGCTCCGCTCGATGATGACTGCCCGGCCGGGCCACGAGCTGCTGTGCTCCGACTTTGCGTCCATCGAGGCCCGCGTCCTGGCCTGGCTCGCCGGGCAGGACGATCTCGTCGCGGCCTTCGCGTCCGGGGCGCCGGTCTACAAAACGATGGCAGCGAAGGTCTACCGGTGCGGCGTGGACGAGATCGTGAAGCCCTCCGACCGCTACACGCTCGGCAAGTCGCTGATCCTCGGGTGTGGATTCCAAATGGGCGCGGAGAAGTTTGTCGCCAGCTCGAAGGCGCAGTACGGGCTGGTGGTGGCGCCCGAGCTGGCCGAGGAGGCCGTGGCGACCTACCGCGCCGCGAACCCGAGCATTGTATCGTACTGGCGCGAAATGAACGATCTCGCTCTCAAGGCGGTGCTCTCTCCTGGCGAGGTCTTTCTGACGCGCGAGAAGCGCGTCAAGTTTCTCAAGCGCGGCGGCTACCTCTGGATTACGCTCCCGGCCCGGCGCTCGCTCGCCTACGCCGCGCCGAAGGTCGTGGATCGTCTTACGCCCTGGGGCGAGACCCGGCCGGCGGTCGAGTATAGCGGGACCAACAGCTACACCCGCCAATGGGAGCGGATGGCGCTCTATGGCGGGAGCATCACGGAAAATATCGTGCAGGCCATCGCACGCGACCTGCTCGCGGACGCCGGCCTGCGGACGGAGGCAGCCGGCTATCCGACCCTCCTGAACGTCCACGACGAGCTGATCTCTGAGCGGGCGGTCGGCGAGGGTTCGCTCGAAGAGTTTACGACACTGATGCGTGAGGTGCCCGAATGGGCGCAGGGCTGTCCGGTGGATTGTGAGTCGTGGCGCGGTACGCGCTACAGAAAGTAGGCATCATGGATAAGGTCTATGTTTTTGAACGAACAGTCGTCGAGCGCGTTATCGCCGAGGACGAAGAGACAGCCCGCACCTATCTGGACAGCGAAGAGTTTGAGCTGATCGACGTCTACGACGTGCCGGAGAATCAGCAATGAGCTGCTCGCCGGTCCGGCTCGCGGAGTTAGGGTACGGCCCCGAGCTGATCTCGGTCACGCCACCGAAGGCGACCCTCTCGCCAAACTCCAAGATCGCGGCCAGCTCGCTCGGCAAGGCCCCTGGTGTTCGCTACCAGAACGGCACCTGGGGTGGGAACAACTGGCGCGTCCACCAGGCCACGCTTGCTGACATCAACCGGTGGGTGCAGGACGGCGCGAACATCGGTCTGCGGGCCGGACGGTATCCCGGTCTCGACATCGATTCGATGAACGAAGAGATCGTCGCGAAGGTGAAGGAGCTGGCGTTCGAGCTGCTCGGACCGGCCCCCGTCCGGATCGGACGCGCGCCGAAGGCGCTCCTCATGTACCGCACGTCCGAGCCCTTCACACGGATGCGGATGACGCTCGAAGGGGAAAGTCAGAGCAGCCTGATCGAGCTGCTCGGGGAGGGGCAACAGTATCTCGTTGCGGGTGTGCATCCCGCAACGATGCGGCCGTATGCCTGGGAAAGCGAGCCACCGGCCGCGGAGGCACTGACGGATATCTCCATCGCGAAGGCCGAGATACTGTTCCAGCGCATCCGGGCGCACTTTGAGCTGGCGGGCTTCACCGTCCGGCGCGAGGGCGACGGCCGGAAGAGCGAGCGCATCCGGACGGCCGACCAGGAGGCCCTCCGCGCCCCGAGCCTTGAGGCGCTCCGGATGGCGGTCTCGGCCATCCCGAACGGCGAGGGCTACCGGTCCCGCGAGGACTGGCTGCGGATGGCCGCGGCGGTCCGCGCGGCCTGCGGCGACGAGAGCGAGGACGGGTTCGACATCTTCTCGGACTGGTGCGACCGCTGGAGCGAGGGCACGAACGACGCCGACTATGTACGGCAGAACTGGCGGCGGCTCTACCCGCCCTTCGCCATCGGCTGGAACTGGATCGCCGAGCGCGCTCGGCCGTTCGGATACAGTACCGCGGCCGATGATTTCCCGGCCGACCCGGACGCTTTCCCGGCCGCGGTACTATCGCCGGTCAGAGGGCCCGACACGGAGCCGCAGCCGCGGGTGACGCTCTCGGAGCAATGGCTTGCAGACCGGGTCGTCGAAGAGATCGGGGACCGACTCCGGTACGTCAAGGCCCACGGCCGGTGGCTCGTGTGGGACGGCTCGCGCTGGGAGCCGGACGCCACCGAGATGGCTGACCACGAGGTTCGGATGCAACTGCATCGGCTCGCGAGCGAGCAGATCGCGCGCGCGGCCGGCGACGAAAAACAGATGCGGGTACGTGTCATCGATGCGCGACGGATCGAGAGCGCCTACACCCTCTCGTCCGTGATGCGGCTGCTCCGGGCTGACCGGGCGGTCGCGGTCGCGGTCGAGTCGCTCGACACCGACCCGTGGGCGTTGAACACCCCGGCCGGGGTCGTCAACCTGAAGGATGGCACGATGACGCCGAGCCTTCCAGAGTATCTGCACACGAAGCGCACCCGGGTCGCGCCCGCCGTTGGCGACGCGCCGGAGTGGTCTCGCTTCCTGCTGGAGACCACGGGCGGCGACCTGGCGCTCGTCGCCTACCTCCAGCGCCTGGCGGGCTACTGCCTCACCGGCATCACGCGCGAGCAGGTCCTGACCTTCATCTGGGGGCCGGGCGGGAACGGGAAAAGTACCTTCCTGAACGCGATCTCGGACGTGATGGGCGACTACGCGACGGTCGCGACGATGGAGGTCTTCACTGCGACCAAGATGGATCGACATACGACCGACCTGGCGGACCTGATGGGCGCCCGGCTCGTTACGGCCTCCGAGACCCAGCAGGGCCGGCGGTGGGACGAGCAGCGACTCAAGTCGCTCTCGGCCGGCGACCTGATGAAGGCCCGCCTCATGCGGCAGGACAATATCTCATTCCGGCCGACCTTCAAGCTCGTGTTCACCGGGAACCACCAGCCCCACATCCGGTCGCTCGATGAGGCGATGCGGCGCCGCATCCAGATGGTACCGTTCGTCGTACAGCCGGCCGTGCGGGACAACGAGCTGGAAGCGAAGCTGCGGCCGGAGTATCCGGCCATCCTGGACTGGATGATCCTTGGGTGTCTGCAATGGCAGCGGGAGGGACTGAACCCGCCCGAGGTTGTGCTCGCGAAGACCGGCGAGTACTTCGAGAACGAAGACAGTATCGGCCGCTGGATCGCCGAGCGGTGCGATGTCGGTCCGGAGATCGAAGGGCGCGGATATGATCTCTTCCGGAGCTGGCGGGAGTGGTGCGGGGAGAACAATGAGAAGGCCGCCGGCGCGGGGCGGGCACAGGACCTGATCCAGGCACTCCGGACGCGAGGGCACGAGACCTACCTACATTCCAGAGACCGAGGCACGACGGTACGCGGGCTGGCCGTTAACCGACAGATCGACATGGAGGCAAACTAGCCATGATGACCGCTTCAGGAGAGCTAATTACACAAAAGACCGGCGCGCCGTCGCTCGGAGACCTCGCGCACGGGCTCGCACAGATGCCGCGCTTCGGCGGCCAGACCGTGATCCCGTGGACCGTCGCGGACCACCTCGTCACATGCGACCGGATCGCGGCGGGCCGGGCTCTCTCGTACCGGCTGCGGCTTCATTTGATACTGCATGACGCGCACGAGATGGCGACCGGGGATATCCCCACCCCCATGAAGACCCCGGACATGAAGACCCTCCAGGCCGAGCTGGATGGCCGTATCTATGCCCGGTTCGATCTTCCGTGGAGGAGGGCAGAAGACTGTATCGTCATCAAGGACATTGACAGGGAGTCACTCCTCGCGGAGGCCGCTGTCGTTACTCCGGCCAGGACCTACCGGCGCATCGCTGAGGAGGTTGGCCGCGAGGCCGAGACGGGGCTGGTGTCTCTCGTTGAGGACTACCTTCATGAGGACCGCGACCCAGAGGAGGCCTTCCTGGAGGCCATCATGCCACTTTTCATACTGGCGCGCACCAACGATTACACGAGGGGAGGACGCTATGATCGATAAGAGCGATAAGGGACCTATGTTCGTGACTGATAATACCTTGCTGAACCCGAAGGATCGCATCGGGGTGGCGAAGGTGCCGCTCTGGCTGGTGCCTTCGTCGAGCGTCATCCATCAGGCGATGGCGATGGCGGACGGTGCCCGGAAGTATGGGCCATACAACTGGCGCGAGAAGAAGGTCGTCACCTCCATCTATCTCTCGGCCGCGCTCCGTCACATCTACAAGTATCTCGATGGCGCGCGGATTGACGAGGAGAGCGGCGCGCACGAGCTGGGCCACGCGCTCGCGTGCCTCGGGATTATCCTCGACGCAGAAGAGACCGGCAACCTTTCGGATGACCGGCCTCTCGGGTCGAACACGGCCGCGCTACTCGCGCGACTGAAGAAGAGCTAGTAGAGCGGCATCTTCTTCCGCCAGAACTGCGAGAGCACGTCCTGCGGCGACATGCCGAGGTGCTTGCCGGTCCGATAGACGGACTGCTCGAAAAGGTCATCGAAGGTCGGGAGCGCGTTCGCGATCCCGCGCACACCCGTCCGCGGGCCGGCCCCGCCCCAGATCGCGGCCTGTCCGGCCGCGGTCGGGTCGCGGCCTTCCGGGACCGGCAGGATGCCCTCGTCCGCAAACTCTCGCATCCGCTTGGCAAACTCGATGGACCACGGCTCGTAGGCGACGCCGGGGTTAACGACCTCACCATTCACGCGCCGGGTTCCCTGAAAGCCGTAGTCGGCCGCCGCGCGCCAGTGATGTCGGTCAAAAACGCCGGCTGCCCAATTCCCGCGCAGGGCCTCGGGGTACTCGGCGATCTTGGCGCCCGTCATCGGATTGGTACCGCCGTATCTCTCTAGTTCGGCCATCTTCGCACCGACGAGGTTCGTATAGATCGGCCGGAAGCCCGGTGCCCAGGGCGGCATCTCCGGGTTGCCGGACCGAAAGAACCGGTAGCCACCGAGCCGGAAGTTGGTGTTGGGCTCGGTGCTGATGGAGGTTGGTCCGTACATACCCATCAATTCATCGTGCGCGGCCCGGCCTGGGGCCTGCCCTAGCTCGTCGATGGCGCTCTGGGCGGTCCCCTCGGTATTGTACCAGCGATGGAACCCGCGCGCGACCCCCCGCTCCAGGTCCTCCTGCACGAGCGGGTGTTCGAGCGCCTGGCGCGCATACTCGCGCAGCCGCATATGGTGTGCGAAGCTTGTGGGGGTCCGGAGCGCCCAATTTTCTGTCTGCGGCACCCCGGTCAGGACCGAGCCCGGCTCGCGCGGCGCGATGATCGAGCCGCGGTGCTCGAACCGCCCGAACCGGTGCTCCAGGTCGGCGAGCGCGGGCGCGCCGGTCTGGGGATCGAACGGCCCCGGCCCGAAGATGTGTGCCCAGTCCGCGTCCGTGAAGCGACCGGCCTCTGGCGCGAGGAGGCTCGACCGGCGCGGCGTAATGACGTTCGGAGACTCGACCGCTGCTTCGCTGGTCGGGAGTGACTTCTTCAGCACGTCCGGATAGTCACCGAGCTGCTCGGTCGGCCAGAGCGCGGCCTTCTGGATGGCGAACGGACGCGAGGGCGCGGGTGTGCCTTGGTGCGGGCCGAAGTTGAACCACGAGTTTTGACCGCGGGTCTCGGTCGCAAGCGCGCGCTGCGCGAGCGGCGTAAAGGCTGGCGCGTGCTCTCGGAAAGCATTCTCCTCACCCTTCGGCGAGAAGCTGTGTTCTCCGACGCCGTGCCCCAGGAACTCATGGACGGCGCGGAAGGTATTGTTCTGCTCGCTGGTCATGAGAGGATGGCCTTGAGACCCGCTCGTCTTGAGGACCTTGATGTGCTTGTTCTCTCGCAGGTCCTTCAGCATCTCTTTGCTGGTCTTATAGGGATCGTGGTCCACAAACTCCCAGCTATAGCCCGCGTCGCGGAGGTGCTTCGCCTGCGCCTCGGTCTCGTTCGTGAAGGCGTCATAGGCCGCGCGCACCTCGGGCGACCGTGGCTCGTTCTTCAGTCCCTCGTAGGTCTGCGCCATCTTCCTACCAGCCGCCTCATCGACCGCGAGGACGGGCGGGAGGGGCTCGCCGGTCAGGCCGGCCTTGCTACGGTAGTCTGACCGCACGTCCGCTAGCGACTGACCGGCGACCGGGATGTCGCCGATGTATTTCCCGTCCGTGATATGCCCGACCGACCGCTGGCCACGCTCGGCCCCGAGCTTGAGGGCCTCGGCCCGGTCAGCGACATGGTGCGTGATGTTCAGCTCGCCCGCGCCGGTCTTCGGATCACGCCAGCCGGCAACCTTCCCGCCCTCCGCGAGCGCGGCCTTGACGTCATCGCGCGCGAGGAACTGGATGGCGTCGTTCATGGACGTGAGCGGGACCGTCAGGGCCGGGTCGGCGACGAGGTAGCCTGAGCCCCCGAAGGGCCTCCCGTTCGGTTCGAGCGTGAAGCCGGGCCCCTTCATGCCTTCCCGGACGCCATTGAGGACCGCCTGGTACTCAGGCTGGCCGGGGGGCGGGGTTCGGAGCTGCGCGCGCCGCTCCTCGTGCCTGGCGAAGGTCTCGTCCTGGGCGGCGGTGGTCTTCCAGCGCGACGGATTGACGCTCGACTCGGCCGGGGCGGCGAGTCCGGACTGTTCGAGCGGCGGGGTGCCCGCCATCGCGCGGTCCGCGGCCGCCCCAAGCCCGCCGTGCCGCCGCATGTAGGTTGGCACGTCCCCTTCGAGGTTGAAGGGGATGTAGCCTTTCGGCGGGAGGCCCGTCACCGCCGACGCTCCGCTCGCAAAGGGCGCGGCGGCCTGGAAGGCCTGCAGGAGGGCGGTGCCGACGGCTTTCGGCTCGCCGGCCTTGAAGTTGCGCCACCACTCCCGCACGGCCCGGGGCGCGTCCTTGACGGCCCCGCCGACAAGCTCCCCGACCTTCGAGGTCTGGTCCTTCGAGGCGGCGGTCAGGATGTCGGAGAGGGCGGCCTTCGGGAGCTGATGGAAAAGAAAATCAAGCCCACCGCCCACGCCCTCAGCGGCCGAGAGTCCCTGACCGAGGGCATGGACACCCGGCGAGCGTGGCACGTAGGGCTCGCCCGAGCGATAGGACTGCGCGAGGATGCGGAGGTGACGCCGAAGCTCGGCGTCAGAGAGCGCGGGGCGCTTCGGACGCGGGCCGGTCATCTACTGACTGTCCGAGACCGCCCGGAGCGGGAAGAACGGGTCGGTGAGCTGATGGAGCGGAGCCGCGGCACCGCCGCCCATGTTCGAGCCGAGCGGGAGCGACCCGCCGCCCATCTCCATCTGCGGAAGGATGCCCTGCAGGCGCGCAGCGCCCTCGGCGGGCGTGCCGGCGGTAAAGAGATGTTCGGCCATCCGGGTTGCAGCCGTGTGGGTTCGCTGCCAGGGCTCGTACCCGAGCGCTCGCATGAGGTCCTCCCTCGGGCCGGGGTGTTTCGAGATTGGAATGGCACCGCCGCGGGGCGCCCGATTCAGGCGCCCCACCATCTTCTCTAGAGTACGCGCGCGGTTCGAGAGCGGCGCCCACTCCTGGCGGATGGCCGGGTATTCTGGCACCGCCTCCGTGAGTACCTTTTCGAGCACGGCCGCATTGGCTCTCGCTGCCTTCCCCGGCCGGGGGTGCTTGGCCTTAAAGCTGCGCTCGGCGAAGTGGCCCAGCTCCTGTCGCAGGTCTTCGAGCGTGCGGGCGGTCATGTCGTCCGGGAGCCCGACCCCCTCCTCGTCGAGGCTCTTGAGCAGCTTCTTGACGATCTTTCGCTTCACGACGGCCTGGACGCGCGGATCGATGACGGTCTGGTTGAGGACGTCATAGCGCTGGCTGACGTCAGCAAGCTGGCTGCGAACGCCCTCCAGCTCGTGCGTGACGGCGTCGAGCGCCGCCGCGCGCCCGGTCGCACTCTGGCGCGGGGCCGCAACCCCGGCCTGGACCATCTCCGGCCCGCCGGCCTCGGCCAGCATGGGGCGCTGGATGCCGCTCTCTTCGAGGTGTGCGAGGACGCCCGCCGGCCCGCCGCTCCGTCGCAGCAGCTCCTCGGCCTGGGCGGCCTCGGGTGCCATGAAGGCCTTCTTCACATTGCCCGTGATCCCCGCCAAGGCACCGAGCCCGGTGCCGAGCGCGAGAGGGAGCTTGTTCTCTCTTATGGTTGGCAGGTCAAACTCCGGAAGCTCGCCCGCCGCCATGCCTCCACCGACGCCCGCCCCGAGCGCGATACTTTTCAGGGCGCCCGCCCCGGCCGGGAGTAGGCCTGTCGCGGCGAGCGCACCGGCCGGTATCGACGCCGCGGTCAAGAGACCCGACCGCAGCCCGCCCTGGTCCCGTTCGGCCTGGCTCAGGTAGGCGCGATTGACGTCGCGACCTTTCTTGTAGCCCTCTCCTGTGACCGCCCCCATGACTCCGGCCAGCTCGTCCGTGAACGGGATAAGCTTGTGACCAAGCATGACGGTGCGCTGGGCCGCGCCCGCATCGAGGACATCGCCGCTATTCTCCGGTGTGCGGTAGGGTTCGAGCGCCTTTAGCTCGTCCGCGAGCCGCTGGAAGGTCGGGAAGGTCGGATTCTGTTTGGAAATGAAGTCATCGACCTGTTCCTGGGTGAAGACCCTCCCCGATGCCGTCCGGCCGTGCAGCGCGTTCACTGCCCGATCAAAGAGCGGCTTCAGCTCGGCATAGAGCCTATCAACGAGCGGCGTATCGGGCTCGTGCATTAGCGGGTCTCCCTATCGATCTCGTCCGCGATGGCTGAGGTCTTGGCTGGGCCGAAGCCCGGCGAGTCCGGTAGCAGACCCCACATGCCCTTGAAGGCCGCCTCATCGCGGTACTTGCTCTTGAAGATGCGTCGCTGGTCGCTCACGACACGGGAGTGCTCCTTATCGAGCAACGCCACCATCTTATCGGTCGCCTCCACCAGCTCCCGCTTCTGGGTGACACTCATAACCGGCACCCCAGTCAGGGCGTCAATGAGGTGCTTGAGGATGCCGACCGGCGCCAGGTTCTTGATGGCGTCCATGCTGTTGTCGCTCGCGACGAGCGACCCGTGAGTCTGCAGGATCGACTGCGCGGCCGAGATTAGGGCCGCGGTATTCGGCGGCGTCAGCGGTGCGTTCTTGACGGCGTTATATTGCGTGACGGTCTGGCGGACCGGATTCCACTTATCGAGCGCATTGACCGCGTTCGAGTAGAGCTGGCTGCCATCCACCGTCTTCAGTTCCTCAGGAAACCCACCAACGACCGTACCCGTCCGTGTGTCGTAGAGTAGATTGTTGTGGACGCCGAGCGCGGGCGCCTCGGCCTTCTTGCTCAAATCCATCGCGGTCGTCGCGTTCTCCATGTCCCCGGCCTGCATGAAGGCGGCGCTCATCTGACGATAGCGGTCAGCGGCCTCCTGCTGGGACTCGGGCGAGCCGTCCGGCTTCGGCTGGGGCGAGAAGTGCTGGACGATCTGCGCGACCTGCGCCTGGCGCTGGGCCTTCTTCTGCATCTGGTCCATCTGCAGCGACTGCTGCGCGACCGCGCTGAGGCGCTGCGACCAGTCGTCCGGACTGAGCGCGGCCGCCAGGTCCGCGTTCGGCCGGCGGGTGCCCTGCGGCATCGGGTCGGAGGACGCGAGGAGACTCAGGCCGGTCTTGCGGAGCGCAAGCCGGCGCTGTTCGGCCAGCATCTCGGGCGGAATGACGCCCTCGTAACCTCCCGCGGGATAGAGCGAGGCCAGGACGCCATCGAGGATCGAGCGCCGCTTCGGGGGCTCCGGCTGCGCGAGCGGGCCGGTCTGGTCTTCGTACATCAGTAGCCGGCCCCCATGCCTGCGTTCGGGTCGTTGTTCCAGTAGTGGCTCGGATCGTTGGGGTCGAACTGATAGCCCCCGCCGGTCGGAGCGATCTTCGGCGCGCCGCCACCGCCGAAGCTCATACCGGTGGCAAACCCACCGAGCGCGGCCTGGAAGGGGTTGCCCTTGTCGTTCGGGCTCGTGCTCTGGGTATAGAGTGGACCGCCGTAGCCCTGCTGGATCATGTTCAGCGAGCCCTGGTCGTAGTTGCGCTGCCGGTCCGTCATGTACTGCCCGACATTCCCCATCCACTGGTTCGCACCCATGCCCATCCCGGCGAGCTGCATCGCGCGCGACATCGCGTCGTTGAAGCCCCTGTACTGCATCTGCGCCTGGGCATCGTTGATGCTATTCAGGTTGGGACCGAGACCCCGCCGCGCGCCGAACACCCCGGACTGGGTCGCGGCCTTATTGTAGTCGTTAGTTGCCGACGCCCGCTGCCGGTCGAAGACCGGATTCATCGCCATCGCGCCGGGATTCATGAAGCGCGCAGCCATCGCGGGATCGGTCTGGGCATCCAGCCCCATCTTTCCGGCCGCGCCGTAGTCCTGCACCCCACGGAGGGCCTGCAGGAATGCCGGATCGAGGCCGGGCATCGGCTGGTTCGCGTAGCCGGTCGCGCGCTCGCGCTGGGCCAAGATATAGGCCTGCGACTGGGGGTCCAGCTCTCCCTGGCGCGTGACCTGCGGCTTCTTCGAGCTGAAGATATTGTTCAGCAGGCCGGCGCCGGCCATGATGCCGCCCATGACGAGTGGTGCGATCATACTAACTCCTATCGCTTTCCTGCAGGAATGACACCCAGGCGCGGCACCCCGACCCGCCAGTCGGTCGCTGTGACCTCTTCTATCCGTAACCGAATCTGCCGGGCTGTCAGCCGGGTCGGGGTGGGCTCCGACGCGGTGAAGGGGCCGATCTGCTTCTCGACGGCCGTCGGATGGAGCGCCCCGAAGAGCGTCATCCGCACATCGCCGAGCGTCTTCTCGTCCGGGACGATCTGCTGTATCCGCACGAGCTGATCGCCGTCCCCGATCTCTAGCGGGCCGGTCTCTCCGAAGACGGTCATGCCGGTCCGGACTGAGCCAAACTCGTGCTCGAACAGGAAGCCGGTGTCGTCGAGAAGGACCGGATACTCGTAGACTCCGCGGTCGATCCCGGCCGCACGCGCGAGCGTGCCCATGATCCAGTGCTTCTCCTCGAAGTTGTAGCCCACGTACTTGTCGTTCTCGTAGGTCTGCCGCCCCTTCGTGGGGTAGGTCCACCAGACCTCGTTAAAGAGCGTCATCGGGATGGCCTGCACCTTCGCGCGCTGCGACTGATCGAGCTGTCCGAAGACCTCGTCGAGAACGTCGCACGGGATCGGGTGGAGCGCGCCGTCGTACTCGAAGAACTTCCCGTACGACATCCAAAACATCCGGTCCCCCAGCACGACGCAGGCCTGCGGGCCGACCAGGCCGCAGTTGTCGCCGAGCTGCTCGAAGGCGTAGATGTCGATGCCGCCGACATAGGTCATGGCGTAGACATCCACGTCGGTCCAGAGCACGGTCTGGCGGCGCGCCCGCCGGCCGGTCACGAGCCGGCCCTTCGTGGGCAGCTCAAACTCGTTCGCCTGGTTGGCTTCCGTGATCGCCCAGTCCGTGAGCGACTCCTGGTCCGGCCACTTTACCATCCGCGCGTCGCCGTTCGCCCCGAGCGCCACGATAAAGTGCTCGGGCGTCACCACGACCGCGCGGTTCGAGATCGGGGCGGTGGCGTCCACGGCGGTCGCGGCGCCGCCGCCGGGCGAGGCCTTCAGCAGCCGGCCGTCCATGGTGTGGCTCGCGACGAGCAGCTCCCCGAAGTTGTCGAGCGTCCAGGTCGCGGGCGGCACGAGCGTCAGCGCACCCGAGCCGGTGCCGTAGTATCCGGACCCGAACCCGCCGGACCCGAAGTTCCCGCCGACGAAGAGCCCATTGACCGCGCCGTCGCTATCGGCGAAGGCCGGGAAGCCGGCCGGGGTGATGTTTTCGAGCATCCCGTCCGTGTAGAGCCAGAGACGGGAGTGCGTCCCGATGGCAAGGTGTGAGACCCCATCGTTCGCACGCCAGCCGTAGGCCGCGCGCGGGCGCCCCACCAACCGCAGGACGTCGTCGCCCGTGACGGTTCCGACCTGGAGCTGGACTCCAGATATCTGATAGACCGTGCCGGCGGCCGGGTTGACCGCCCAGGTCCCGGAGATCGTGATAACGGTCGCGGTGTTCGAGACCACGGTCTTGGTCGCCGGTGATCCCGTCCCGCTGATGAGCGAGATGGTCCGGCCGGCCCAGGCATTCACCGGCCAGGCCTGGGTGGTGTCCGCTAGGGTCGAGTTGCCGCCCGCGGTCGCGGTCCCGCTCGTGACGTTCGAAATCACGTTCCGCCAGCCACCGATGGGACCGAGGATTCCCTCGTACCAGCGGAGGCCGCTCGCGTTATACCAGCGGTTCTTCGCCTCGTAGCGCGTGCCGTTCCGGTAGACTCCGGGCGGCAACCTCAGCGGGATCATCCTTTCGATCATGCGGCAATATCTCCCAGAGCGCTACACACATCAACAGGACGCCTGCGGCCACACCGAGCACACCGTCCGGCCGTCCTGCCTGTCTCATATGTTGGGGCTGGGGCGCAGTCTCGGAACGAACGAGTGGGGTTTTCGTAGACGTCTGCCGACCCCCAGCCTTTTTCTATGCGAGCCTCACGGCCAGAAGGGACGTGAGGGTCTGGCCCCCCATCAGGGTCACCGAGTCGCCCTGCGTCGCGGCGACCATCAGCTCATAGTATCCGTTCGGGGCTGCCACGATATACGTGAGCGTCCCGGTCGTATACTCAGCGACATTGTCCAGCACAAAGAGGTGCGCCTCCTGCACGTCCGTCGCGCCGTTCTTCCGGAGCTTGAACTGGAAATAGCGCTGGTTGTCGTTGGAGATCGAGACATGGGCCGTCAGCAGCCAGAGGCCGGCATTCGGGAGCGTGATCCGGCTGTTGTTGGTCACGATATCATGGAGCGCACCAACCGCACCGGCGTCCTCGTCCGTGAACGGCACGGCCTGAAAGGCGCCGGACGCCACGCTGAGATTGGCCGCCCGGTAGCACCGGACGCGCCCCCAGGCTGTGAGGTCGTGCTTCACTGGCGTGAGGACGGCATCGATCACCGCGGCTGCATCCACGCTCGCGTCCGCGAGCTTAGCGGCCGTGACGGCGTTATCCTGGAGCAGGCCGGTCGAGATGGTCGCGCCGTGATGGACGCCGTACTTGGTCGTCCCGTTGTCGGTCGTGAAGATTTCGACGATGGAGACGCCCGACGATCCGAGCACGGGCGGGACGCCCGAGAGCCAGGTCACGCCGGACCACGAGACCGCGAAGGCGCCGGTCATCGTGATTTGGAGCCAGACCCGCTGCGCGGCACTGAGGGGGCCGGTATCGACCGCCCAGCCGGTGAAGTTCACGGTCGTGATCTGATTGACCGAGAAGACCGCGACCGCTCCGGCCGCGACATCGACCGTGGTCGTCCCACCGACGGTCGGGCTGGAGTGTTGAATCCGCGGGACCGAGAAGAGCAGGTCCTGGTTATCCAGGTTGGTATTGAGCTTCGTCCCCCAGGTGCCGGCGCTGCCGCCGACCTCGGGCTTCGTGAATGCGTAGATGGCTGTCGTGGTGTCAGACATATCGCTCCTAGAAGGCGCGCGGCAGGGCTGGCCGCTTGCGTGAGGCCGAGAACTTGGCGCGCTCGCGCTCGGTGTTGATCTCGGTCATCGCTTGATTAAAGCGGCTCTCCCAGAGCGGGAGCCGCTCGTCGTGCTGCAGGTAGGGCGCCGACTCGACGAGCGTGCCGAAGAGATAGAGGTCGGGGTGCCGCAGGAAGAGCCCGTTCGTGGTGCCTGGCGTGAGTGGATCGAGGTCCCGGATGTACTCGAAGTCCAGCAGGATGCTCCCGTCTATGAGCGGGGTCGGCCAGAGATAGACCTTCGCGCCGTGCTTCGTCGCACCGCCGGCCCCGTCGGGGTCCACGAGCCAGGAGTCCATCTGCGGGACGATGACCGCCTTCTGCGGGATGCTGCCCGGGGCGCTATTGATGGACACGAACCCACGCCAGGTCGCGGGCGTGAGTATCTCGATCTCGCCGAACGCAAGCTGGGTGCTGTTCCAGATCGCCTTGACGTCCCGCACGTAGCTCGGTAGCTCGAACGGGTTGGCGGTCACCGAAAACATGGCGCCGCTGTTCGCGAGCGAATAGAATTGTGAGAACCACTCCTGCTGGCGGCGGATGCGGGCCTCGCAGAGCGCGATCCAGTCCGGAATGCGGGACGTGATCTCTGTGTCACCCTTGCGATCCAGCCAGTTGAGGACGCCGTCCACCAGCTCGGAATAGAGGCTGAACGCCATCTAGCTTCCCCGCACGATCTTGATGTCTGGCTTCGCGGGCGCGAGCGCGCCGTCCTCCTGCATCGCCGACAGCTCGTCCTCGGACTCGGCCTTGAGGATCGCGACCGCCGCGGCCTTCAGGACCGCGAACGGTACCCGCATGACGGTCGCCTTCAGGTCGAGCGGCTCCTGGGTCGTGAGGGTCGCGAGCCGGCGAGCGAAATCGAAATGGAGTCGGAGCTGGACCGAGCCGGCCGTGCCGTTCCCGTTCGGGGCGCTCATATGTGCGCGTCCGTGGTCTTGAACTGCCGGTTGTCGGGGTCGTTCAGGAAGCGCTTCCACAGTGCGCGAATCTCTCGCGTCGAGCGCCCCTCGGCCCGCCACCGACTATTCCAGTACTGGTAGATATTCATGGGGACCGATCCGACCTGACGAAAGGTGTTGCGGTGCGAGACCTGCTCCGACCGTCGCGCGGCGTTTAGGTCCAGGAGGTCGTCCACCTGCTGGACGTCCTCGATGGTGAACGCGCCGGTGGTCTCATCGAAGTGAAACTGCTCGGTCGTGCGTGTTGCCGCGTCGAGCGAAAAGAGGCGACCCACTATGTCCTCCAGTGCCAGGCGGGCCGGACTGTCCGGCCCGCCTGGCGGTACGAAGGTGAGAAGGTTAGACCGAGGCCGGGTCGAACGCCAGCTCGCGGAGAGCCTGCGCTACCCCTGCGCTCATTTGCATCGTGTTGAGGATCGTCAGGAGGTCGAAGGCCGCATCCCCGGTGCCGGAGATGAGCGTCGCCGTCCCGAACGAGCCCTGCGTCATCGTTTCCGTTGAAGGAATCAGGTTCCCGATGGTGCCGGGAATCTTTGACTGGAAGACGACCGTGGTCGCGGTGACCGTGATCGCCCGCACCTGCGCGTTGAGGGTGGTGACTGCACCGACCGTGACGCCCAGAGCCGATGGTGTGAGGTTGATAGCGTCGAAGAGGTTCTGCGCCGAGGCCGCTGCCGTTCCACCCACCACCACGAGTCCGTCCGTGTTGGCGTAGGCCGCCGCCCAGGTATAGACCTTCCCGCCGATGGTGACTGTCTCGGCCGCGATGGCGTTCGCGGCGAAGGTCAACGTCACGACCGCATTGACTGCTGCCATACTGTCTCCTTTCTAGAGACTGCGCCCGGCCGGGAGCGTGCTGCCCCCGGCCGCGCGAGGATTACGACAGGTCGGCGATCAGACCGAGTGCCGCTTCGTTGGTGACCTTCAGTCCGTACTCGCCGAGCAACAGCCGCTTCTCCGCGTCGCCCGTGTCTGCCAGGGGCTTCGTGAAGAAGGGTCGGAGGTAGGCGACCATGATGAAGTTGAAGTCAAACAGGAAGGCATCCCGCGCCCGCTGAAAGCGGTTCGGGACGACCGCGAGCGTGCCGAAGTCTGACACGTAGAAGTCCGCGGCGCCGATGATGGCAGCGGCCTCGACGGCCGTCTGCTGGATCGTCTTCGTCGCGATACCGGCGAAGCCCGACACGACCTGTTTCTGGGCCGGGCCGACCATCAGGGTATCCGGCTCTGCACCGGCGTTGTAGCAGAGCAGCATCGCAGACTTCAGCATCGCTTCCGTGAAGGCAGCCTGCGTGCCGTCCGTCCGCGTGGCGGTCGGAACGTTGGTGTAGACCGGCGAGGCGCCGCCCGCACCAAAGACGTCGTTGGTCTTGATGAACGCCAGGATGGAGCCGGTCTTGCGCGCCGTCGCGTCGGCACCCGCCGCCGCGGCCTGGTTGGACAGCAGGATCGATTCGACGTCCCGCTTCAGCTCGGCCGACTTCTTCGCCATGTTGTAGGCGAGATCGGACCCGCGGCCGTACTTCTCGGAGACCTCGTTGGTGCCTGACACACCGGCCGACTTCCGGCTGATCTGACAGTAGTTCCCGATCCGGGTCGTCGGGGTGGAGACATCGACGGCGGTGATGTCATCGCCTTCGAGCTGTGCGTTATTCAGGTCCGGCGCGGCGAGCGTGTCGGTCTGCCACTCGAAGAGCGACTGGCTGGCCGAGTCCTTGCCGGCATTGGACATGAAGGGGGTCGTCTTCGGCGATATGTTGTAGATCGTATCGCTGACGTCCTCCTTGATGCCTACCGTCTGGTAGGTGTTGTAGGTCCCTGCGAACTTCGTCATACAGAGCTGCCTTCCCCCACTCAGCGATCCTAGTCACGCCGGGCCGTGCCCGTGCGCTTCAGGATGTGTGAAAAAACCCCGGCCGCAGCATCCATGCTGCCGGCCTTACGGAGAGATTCCTTCGCGCGCTTTTCCTCGGAGAGAGGCTTCGGCCGCGTCTTCACGCCCCCGGCCGGTGCGCTCTTGATCCCGTCCTTCGACGTGATCTTGGGCTTCACCTTGCCGGCGCCAGAGGACTGGGCCTTGTCCCAGAGCATCGCCTTCCGCAGCATCAGGAGCACCCGCGAATCTACCGCGTGGTCTACCTCCTCCTTGCTGTAGCCGATGGACAGCGCGTAGGCCGCCATCGCCGATGCGTCCTGCTTCCCGCGCTCTGGATTGGACCACTCGGGGATGGCGAGAAAGAGCTTCTCGACCTCGCCCTGGCGGTACTTCCCATAGCTTTCCTCGAAGTCAGCCTGCTGCCTCTCAGCAACCTTCTGCTGCGCGGCCTCGACCTCGGTGCGGTTCTTCGAGAACGCCTGCCAGTCAGCGAGGGTGTCGGCAAACTCGGCGGGAGAAAGACGCTTCCGCAGATCGGTCCAGTCTGGTTCCTTGGGAACCATCCGATCCATTGCCTGCTTGACCTGTGCGAGCTGTTGGGCGTACTGCGCGACGGTGTCACGCGCGGCCGCGCGGGCCTCTTCCGCCTCTTTCCTGATGGCGGCGTTCGCCTGCGACTTGCGCGTGTAGTCCTTCGTGCGGAGATACCCGGCGTAGGCCTCGTCCTCGGAAACCACTTCCTCCGTGCCGTCGGGGAACTGCATCTTGCGCCCCTTGACGGTGGGTTCGGGCTCTTCGGTCTCGTCCTCGTCCGCGGGCTCTTCGTCCTTGGACTCCGGCTCCCCCTCGGTCGCCTTAGGCTCGTCGCCCTCGGTCTCTTCGGGTTCGTCGGTTACCTCGGCCTCGGGCTCCTCCTCGGTCGCCTCGGACTCTTCGCCCTCAGGCTCCTCGGGCTCGGTCGTTTCTTCAACGGCCGGTGTGCCCTTCGGCTTCGGTGTTCCCTCTCCGGGCTTCTTCGGTGCTCCCGTGGGGGAGAGAAGGCCCTGGAAAGACATTGCGGCTTCGTCGATGCTGCCTGGCGCGTGTGCGGCGCCGGAGGGCTTGGCATCGGATGTGGTGGTGCTCATGTAATATACACTCCTTGTCAAGGGCTGTCGTGATTTCTGGCGCGGGTCCCGGCCCCTGTACTCCCGGCCGCGCGGTACGGTTCACTCGAACCTCTTCTGGCTTCTACTTTTCCGCAATAGCGTTGCGGACCTTCAGCTCGGCCTCGGCCTCGGCCGCGCGGTTCATCACGGTCTGGAGGCGGGTCAGGATGGCCCGGAGACCCATCAGCTGCATGGCTGCGTTCTCGCGGTCCTGTGGCGTGCGCGCGCGCGCCCACTCGGCGTGCACGTCGGTCTCGGCCCCGGCCATCAGCTCCCTGAAGGCCTCGCTCGTGGCGAGCGAGCGCATCCGCTCGGCCTGCCGGAGTAGCTCGTCCGGCGATAGTCGTTTCTCGGTGACGAACATCATGGTGCCCCCACTCGAAAGAGAGATGCTACGGTGCAACCTCGTCGAACGCGACATACATCCGGATCGAGACCCCGGCCCCGACCTCTCCGGCCGCAAACTCCAGGGCCGAGCCCTGATTGATGATGAGCGGGTAGGCGCCCGGCCGGGCGATGGTGTATCCGACATAGCCGGCGCCCCCGGCCGCGCCGGGCTTGTCGTACCAGAAGCTCTGGGCCTCGGTGAAGATCGTGCCGACGACCGCGGTGCAGCCGGTCAGGGTCGCGACGATGGCGGTCGCGTCGTTCTGGTCGCGGCGCGCGAGCAGGCCGACCGTATTGGTCCCGCCGAGCACGAGGGCCGAGGACGCGACCCGTCGCATCTTCAATCGGACGGTCGCGGCCTCGTGGCCGATGACGATCTCGCGGATGTGAAGGAGCTTGCCGGACGCGGCCGGGTTATCCAGCCGAATAAAGGCGACGTGGGTCGCGTCGCCGACGGTGTTGGTCATCCCGTGGATCGGAGAGATAGGAAGACGGATGTCGGTGGCCATAGGGTCCTCTTAGATTTCATCCCAGACAAAGACAACGTAGAGAAGGTCCGAATTGATACCGGCCTGAAACTCGATGGCCGAGCCAGGACGGAGATACATGGGGCCGGCGCCGGGCTTCAGGATGTGCGTGAAGTAGCCGATCCCGGAGCTGGCGCCGCACTTGTCGTACCAGAAGCTCTGAGCCTCCTCCCAGACATTGAGGTTCGGCCCTCCCTCGGAGGGGGTCTGGGTGGCCTGCACGATCCCGCGGATGGGGTCCGTATCGGAGCTATCGAGCCGGTGCGGTGCCCCGTACTGCACGGTCGAGCCCATATGGAGTGGCTCGGCCGTGACGCGCGCGCGCGCCCGGGTGCTCGTGCCGGACGTGAGGAACAGAATCTCGGTCACTCGCATCGTGACGCTCGATGCGGGCGGGTTCAGGAGCTGGACCGTCGCGCGCGCGCTTGAGCCGACCAGGGACGCGATGCCTCCCATGATCGAGGAGATGGGTCGGTTCGACTCGTCGAGCGCGACGCGCGGGAGGGCCGCGCTGGCGGCCAGCTCGTCGAGCACGAGATAGAGCCCCTTGCCGTTCCCGCTGTCCGAGGACCCCCCTGGTGTCCCAAACTCCAGCGCCTGGCCCGGAAGCAGGACGATGGGCTGCTGCTCGGCCAGGTCGTAGCTGTCGCGGATGTCCTGGAGTCCCGCGTTGTACGGCCCGTTCGGCGGCACGATCCCGATCTCCACGAACATCGCGGCGGTCGGCGCGCCGGACGGGTTTGCCGTCAGGGACGAGAGGAGAGTCGTGATGCGCGAGGCCGGCGCTCGATGCGCCCGGGATCGCGAGCGGACTGGACGTGATGCGGGCCGAGGAGGCCGAGTTGGCGGCGTGCTTGATCGTTCGCGCGACATAGATGACGACGAGCTTGTTGGCCGAGATCGGGTTCAGGACCTGCATCAGGAGCGGGTTGCCGATCGAGGTCCCCATCACGGTCCCGTGGATCGGCGAGACCGGCGTCCAGGCCTGCGGGACCGGGCGGACCTTGTGGACCTGGAGCGAGGTCTGCTGGATGCTGGACGCGAACTGCCCGAACGCCAGCTCGATCAGCCGGCGGGTGCGGTCCTGGTCGCGCTGGTCGTACTGGAGCGGGGCCGCCGGGAGCTTGAGCGGGGTGGCCTTGGTGACTGACTCTCTGGTTGCCATGCCTATGCCGGGATCGAGACCGAGTAGGCCGTGATGCTGACCTTCGCACCGGCCTGGATCGCGACCGAGTTGAGGTTGATGTCGGCCCCGGAGGTGCCGACCGAGAGATCGAGGACGCGCACGCCCGCGGCTGTCACGAGGGTCGCCCAGGTGGCGGTCCCGGTCGCATCGGCCGAGAGGTCGTCGCTGATGGCGTTCGCTGCAATCGTGCCGGCGGCCGCGGCCGCGAAGGCGGTCGCCGAGAGCGCCAGCTCGGCCAGCTTCACCTGCGCGCCGAGCGCGGTATCGACGGTCGCGGGCTGCCCGCCGTCATAGATACGCAGGAACCCGCTCGCGCCGATGGCAGCGTTCACGGTGTCCAGCATCGTGTTCCGTAGCGTCAGCTTCACATGAAAGTTTGTCGCCATACACTCCCCTTAGATTTCGTCCATCGCCACCAGCAGCCGAAGGATATCCTCGGCCGACTGCTCGATCCGTCCCCTGCCCGCGCTCGTCAGCCGGAGCCGGCTCGATCCCCCGGCCTGCATACTGACGCTTCCGTGCCCGGCGCTCGTCAGCGTCAGGACGGAATCGGAGGCGTAGCCGAAGATCGGCGGCGCCTTCGGGCCGCGCTTGGCGGCCCGCTTCGGCCGCTCCCGCTCCGGCCGCAACAGCCGGCGGAAGTCCCGGACGGTGTCGCGGTGCTCGTGGAACGAGAACCCGCCACCCCCGCCCGGCCCGGCGATGACTTCGCCGACGACCGTTCCAGCCCCATCGTCCGTCAGGGCAAGGACCGACGCCCCCGAGCCGGTGATGTCCTGCTCGACTATCCCCGAGCCGGCGTCCGTCAGCGCAAGAACCGACGCGCCCGAGCCGGTGAAGACCTCCAGCCCGCTCCCGGTATCGGTCAGCGCGAGGACCGACGCGCCTGACCCGGCGAAGACCTCCAGCCCGGCGCCGGTGTCCGTCAGGACAAGGACGGAGGCGCCCGAGCCGGTGATGTCGGGGCTGCTCCCCTGGAGGGCGAGGAGCAGCGACATCTAGGCTACCAGTTGACTTCGGATGCGACGATCTCGGACCACTCCATCTGGAGCGTGTAGCCCCAGGTCCCTGTGATCGGAACTGTCGCCCGCACCACGAGGCCCTCATTCAGCGCCAGGGTGAAGGGGTGCTCGTCGCCGGTGTTCCGCTGCCACAGTATCGAGCCGGGTGGGAGGATGAAGGTGTCGGGCACGGTCGTGGCGCCGCTGGAGATGAAGGCCGTTAGCCCGCCGATGTCGTTCGTGTCGAAGGTCTTCGTCGCACCCGTGACTGCGGCCGTCGCGGAGAACCGCACGCCGGTGTCGCTGAAGGACGAGAGCGGGAACGTGACGCGCTTCTTGTTCGTGTTGTTGGTGCTGAAGACCACAGGGGCGCCGCCGGAGCCGTCTGTCGAGTAACCGCGTGCGACGGTCAGGCGAAAGAGCGCCCGTCCGGCCGCGAAGGCGGTCGTGTCGCGCGCGACGCTGAGCTGGAGCGAGCGGAGCAGAAGCAGCTTCGTGGGGCTCGTCCATCGCGCAGAGAAGATTTCCGCGTTGGCCGCGAGCCCGGCCGCCATGATGCCGCTCTGGACGTTTAGAGAATAGGCCGCGCCACTCGCGCCAATCGCCTGCGGGCGCTGGGAGACACGGCCGGCGAAGTTTTCGCCGTCAATCGCCTGCTGCGAGGCGCCGTCGCGCCCGAGGTTTCGATGTAGCCAGCTCATGTTAGGCTCCCGTCCCGATCTCGGGGAGGAAGAAGAAGATTCTCGTTGCCATTGTTAGTTACTCCACGCAAAGTGAAACTTGAAGGTCCCGATCCCGACCGCCGAGATGGGCATGGCCTTGGCCTCGAAGGAGCCATCGACGGTCCACTTGCAGGCAATCGGACAGACCGCCGCCGCCTCCTCGTGCTCGTCAATGCCGTTATCGGCGGTCGAGTCTCCGTGCTGAAACCAGGCCTCGATGTGGGTCGTCGAGACTAGGCCGGCCTGGCCGCTGACGGTGACGGTCGCCTCCTCGGCCGGGCTCGCGCCGAAGTCGATGATGCCGGTCCCGATAGCCACCTAGTCGGTCCCCTTGTGGTCCTTGTGCGAGACCTCCAGCCCGATGACCTGGCCGGCCTCGTTGTGTTGGAGCTTCACCGTGCGGTGCTGCTGCTTTGCCAACATCTCGGCCTTGACCTGCTCGACCGTGATCTCGGTCTTGTACTTGAGGTTCATTTCCATGACCTTCAGCACCAGCTCGGCCTCGGTCTTCTCGCGCTCGCGCGCGTCGGTGGTCTCCATGTCCTTCTCCTTGAGCCGCAGCTCTTCGCCCTTCGAGGCGGTCTCGATCTCGTGCTTCTTCGCGTCGAGCTGCTGGTCGGCCTGCAGCTTCTGGACGTGGGCCGCGCCCTTCGCGGCCTCGGTCTGGGCAATGACCATCTGCGGATCGCCTGCGTTCGGGTCCTTCGGCGGCGGCTGGAGCGCCTCGGCCTGGGGCCACATCAGCTCGGCGTCCGCGAACCCGCGGAGCTTGAGCATCCGCACCCGGATATCGCGGTAGGCCTGCATGATGCCGCCCGGGCCGATGATCGGCATGAGGGTCTCCATCGCGGTGGCGTTCTCGGAGAGCGCCGCGATCTTCTCGCCCAGCGTGCCCGCGCCGAGCGCGACATTCACACGGACATCCAGGTTTGCATTCCAGACCCGCGGGTCCATCGGGGTGTAGTTCCCGTTGATTTTGACCATCCGCTCGGCGTCCGGGTTCTCGGTAATCAGCTCCAGGATCATCCGGAAGAGCGGCTTCACGCCCAGCTCGGCGAAGTAGCGCGCGATCAGCTCGATGTGCGCCTGCGCGCGCGACTGCGCGGCCGCGACCGCCATCGCGGTGGTGGACTGGAGCGCGCCGGGATCGAGCCCGGCCGAGGCGTCGTCCACCCCGACCCGGTTCTTCTTGACCTGCTTGAGCGCATCGAGGACCGGCAGGGCCGCGGCCCCGACAAAGTTGTGCTCGATGACCTGGAGGGCGTTCGCTGGAGAGGTCCGGGTCCGGATCGGCGCCGCCAACTGCACGTTGAGGATGTCTTCGAGCGAGACCTCGCCCTCGGTGTAGGCGATCCGAGGATTGAGCGCGAGGACGAGCGAGTCGAGCAGCGACCGCCAGATCAGCGAGACCGTCTTCTGGAGGTCCATCGTCCAGTCGCTCACGGCCTGGCCCTCGATGCTGTGGGGGGTCGGCTGGGGGCAGATAAGCGCGAACGGCCGGCGGGCGCACGGCTCGGGCGTGCCAACGATCTTGTGGGCCGGACCGAGCATCGTGATGCGGCATAGCTCGGCCTCGCCGTCGCCGTCGAGGTCGTAGAACGGGTAGGCCTCGATCCAGAGCGCTCGCCGGTTCGGCTCGGCGGCGATAGGATTCTCGTCCCCCGTGACTTGATTATGCTGGCGCTCGATCTCTTCCGTGTTGTGGGACAGCTCGGCGTCCGGGAAGCCGTACTCCTCGATGTCGTCCTCGTCCACCCCCATCCCCCGAAGCTGCGAGCGGGTCAGCTCGGTCCGGCGCGCGACGAACTGCGCGACGCCCGGCATGAAGGGGTCGTTCGATACCGAGCGGGCGCCCTTCGAGTAGAGGTACTCCTCGGGCGGGATGCACTGAATGCGGGTTCGCGACCACCTGCGGGTCTGGGTGTATTCGCAGTCATAGAGCTTCACGCCCGGGGGCGAGGCCTCGCAGGGCGTGACCTCCTCGATCTCGATGCTATCGTCCGCGGCCAGGATCGTCATCTGGTCGTAGGTCTGATAGGCGAGCGTGTAGTGCCGGGTCTCCTTGCCCTTGTCCTGCCAACACATCACGACCCCGAGCCGCTTAATCAGCGCGTCCATGAACCAGTCAGAATAAATCAGGAGGCCCTGGTTGTCCTGCTGAAGGATGACATCGAGAACGAACTTCGTCACCTCCTCGGCCATCTGGATTTGGTTCTGGGTGGAGGGGCCGTACTCGACGGCCGGGTCGCCACCGAAGAACATCCGCAGCAGGTCCGGCATAATCTGCAGGACCGCGTCCCGTAGCTCGGTCATCACGATCTTCGAGCGACCTTCCTCCTCGTTGCCGAAGGGCTCGCCCTTGTAGTACTTCTCGGCCTCCTCGCGCGCGACGGAGAGCTGGCCGTCGGCGTGCAGGATGGCGGCCGTGACCCACTGATGCATCGCGGTCTGGATGTCCGACTCGTCGGGCGGGCCGTCCTGCCGGAGCGGTGCCTGCTTCTGGTCGGCGGGGGAGGTCAGATCAAATCGTGTCATGTGTTCTCCGGTCTCAGGTGGTGCACTTCAGGACACGGCTGATGGGCTTCTTCCAGCTCGACCCGGCCGCGCGTCCGAACGCCAGCGTGATGGCGTCCGAGGCGAAGGTCAGGATAAAGGCCTCGGCCAGGTCGGCGGACTCCATCCCGCGCTTGCGAAGGTCGTCCTTCGACTCGGCCTCAAGCTTCTGGCTTCCCTTCCGGAAGCGGTACTTGATCCTCGTCAGCTCCGCAATCAGGTCGTCCTCGATCCGGCGGCTCCGGTAGTGCTCGGGGAGCGAACAATCCAGGGCTGCGAACCACTCGCGTGCCTTGAACCAGAGGTCGGCCTTCAGGTTGGCGTAGCGTTCCTTGTTCGCAACCGAGGGTAACTCCGAGACATTGATGCCCCGGGCCGGGAGTCCCAGCTCGCGGAGGCGGTCTACCACCCCGGCCC
>Ga0193721_1000063_pt1 | contig 33101 bp, 25 predicted proteins | sample U2s2metaG_FD_145078 | JGI IMG/M metagenome (GOLD analysis project Ga0193721, IMG submission 145078) | Soil microbial communities from a riparian zone of the East river system, Colorado, United States - U2s2 | ecosystem: Environmental > Terrestrial > Soil > Riparian zone | place: USA: East River...
ACGTCGTTCACGTGGGCGACGTTGCGGAAGCGGGGTTTGAGTTTGACCTCGATCGACGCGGGAAGCGGATTGCGCTCGAGCTCCTGCAGGACGTCGCGGAACTCGACCAACTCGGCGCGCGCGCGCGCCAGGGCCGAGTCTTCGCTCACGTACGTGGCCGACTGGACTTCGGGAAACGCCTCGATGTCCTTTCCCGCGAGCGTGATAGACTCGATCGGCGTGCCAGGCAGGAGGTACGCGACGATCTCCACCCGCTCGGCGACGCCGCGCAGCGCGTCCTGCAAGTTCACCGCCACGAGCCCGAACAAACCGACGACGAACAACGAAAACGCGATGGTCGTCACGGACAGCGCGGAGAGCAGCGGGGCGCGGCGGAAGGCGATCAAGGACTCGCGGACCGTGAGATTCACGGCGACACCGCCTGGTCGCGGGGCTCGTCCACCCCGGAGTCGTACACCAGCGCGCCCTCCTGGAGCTCGATCACGCGATACGGCGCCTGGCGCACCAGGTCGAGATCGTGGGTGGCCATCACGACGGCCGTGCCGCTCGCGTTGATGTCGCGCAGCAGCTGGAACACGCCGCGCGTCGCCCGCTCGTCGAGGTTGCCGGTCGGCTCGTCGGCGAGCAGGACGGTCGGCTCGTTCACGAGCGCGCGGGCGATGGCGACCCGTTGCTGCTCGCCGCCCGATAGCTCGCGGGGATACGCCTGCGCCTTCGCCGCGAGCCCGACCTGCGTCAGTACGCGCATCACGCGCGCCGGAATCGACGACCGCCGCGCCCCTGTCACCTCGAGTGCGAACGCGACGTTCTCTTCCGCCGTGCGGTCCTCGAGCAGCCGGAAGTCCTGGAACACGATGCCGAGGCGACGGCGCAGCATCGGCACGTCGCGGGGGCGCAGCTCGGCGGCGTTGAAGCCCGACACGCGCACCTCGCCGCTCGTCACGGCCTCGTCGGCGTAGATCAGCTTGAGGACGGTCGACTTACCGGCGCCCGAGTGGCCGGTGAGGAACACGAACTCGCCCTTCGCGATGTGGAAGGAAACGTCCTTCAACGCGAGGCCCCCTTTGGGGAAGGCCTTGAAGACATTCGTGAACTTGATCACTTACAGCTGCGCCAGGGCTTGCGCCAAGTCCGCGATGATGTCGTCGGCGTCCTCCAGTCCGATGGAAAATCTCAGGAAGCCATCGGGAATGCCAGCCCGAGCCCGCTCGTCGGGCGTGAGGGCGGCATGCGAGGTGAGTCGCGGCTCGGACACGAGCGTCTCCACGCCGCCGAGGCTGGGCGCGTGCGCCGCGATCGTGAGCCCGCGCAGGAACCGCTCCGCCGCGCGCGCGCCGCCCTTCAGCTCCACCCCCAGCATACCCCCGAAGCCGTTGAGGATCCGCTTCGCGACCGCGTGATCCCGATGGCTCGGGAGGCCCGGGTAGTGCACCCGCGCGAACTGCGGCTGCTGGCTGCACCACTCGGCGACCGCGAGCGCCGTCTGATTTTGCCGCTCGACGCGCACTACCAACGTCTTCATCCCGCGCTCGACGAGCCAGGCCGCCATGGGGTCGATCGCCTGGCCCCAGATGCGCATCAGTTTGCGCACCTCCTCGATCACCGATTCGGAGCCCGCGACCGCGCCGGCGATCACGTCGGAGTGTCCGTTCAGGTACTTGGTCGCGCTGTGGATGACGACGTCCGCGCCGTGCTCGAGCGGCCGAAAGCCGATCGGCGTCGCGAAGGTGGAGTCCACGAGCAAGGCGAGCCCCTCGGTCTTGCACAGGGCCGCGATCGGCTCGAGGTCGATGACCCGCAGCAAGGGGTTCGTCGGCGTCTCCACGAAGATCGCTCGGGTGGTCTTCTTGAGGGCGCGTTTCCACTGGCGTGGCTCGAGTGGATCCCCGAACGACACCTCGATGCCGAGCCGTCCGAATTCTCCTTGGAACAGCTTGTGAGTCGTGCCGTAGATCCACTCGCTCGAGATCAGGTGATCGCCCGGGCGCAGCACGGCCAGATGCGCGAGGGCGGTCGCGCCCATGCCGCTCGCGACGAAGATCGCGGCCTCGGCGCCCTCGAGCAGCGCGAGGCGCTTCGCGATCGCGATCTGGTTGGGATTGTTGCCGTAACGGGTGTAGAGGACTTCCTGCGTGGACCCGACAGGGTTCGTGAAGGTGCTGGTCTGGTACAGCGGGGTGACGATGGGCGCCCAGTCGGGGAGGGCCTCCGGGTCGCCGTGCACGGCGCGGGTCGAGAAGCCGAGACGACGCTTCACCGGCCCGGCCCGCTCACGCGAGGGTCAACGCGAAGGTCCCCCCGGGCGTGCGCGCGGCGAGGCGCCGCGCCACCAGGTCTGCCAGGAGCCGCGCCGCGGCCTCGGGAGCGCCCACGGCCTCGAGCGTACCGTCGCGTCGCTCGATCAGCGCCGCGAGTCGGTGGCCCGCGAGCACCGGGTCGATCGCTTCGCGGTGTGCGTCCGAGATGCCGGTGAGCACCAGCACGGCCGGCCGGCTGCGCGACAGCTTCGCGACGATCTCGTCGGCACACGAGTAGTCGATGCACCCCACGCCCGTGAAATCGATGCGGGCGATGGCCGCGTCGCCCTGCGCGGCGGCCATCGCCCGCTCGATCCGCTCGCGCACGACACGACCCGTCGGCCGCGTGACCAGGTCCGCATAGACCCCCGACACTGATTCCTGGAGCACCGCGCGCACATCGATATGCTGTATCACGGCTTCGTGGACCCCTGCTCGGGTATGATGATGAGCACCTGCGCGCCCGGGAACGCCGGGAGGCCGTCTCGCAACGGTACGTCGTCGTCCCAGCGGGGCACGATGGCGATGCGCGCCGTGCCGCTGCGGATCGCGATCTTGCCCTCCCAGCGGGTCACATACCGCCGGATGCCTGCCAGTCCTTGACCGCGGCCGGGGTCGCGGAACCGGCTCACGCCCTGGATCAGGGCCGCCTCCAATGCCGCCGCGTCGCTCCAGCGCGCCCCGAACCGCTTGCTCTGCGTCGGTTCGAGCGAGTGACGGAACCCCACGCCCGCGTCCGCCACCGCGATCACGACCACCCGCTTGGCGAGTTTGCGGCGCCAGTGGTAGGCCTGGACCGCCACCCAGCCGCCCGTGCCAGCGTGCTCTACAATATTCTGACACGCTTCCGAAAGCGCCATAGCGAAGCCCATCGTCGCCTTCGGATCGAGCCCCAGTTTGGACGCCAGGATGGCAGACGAGCGCTCCTGGATTTTCGAGACCACAGAGTGCACGTCCTCCGCGGCACGGACCGGCGTCACGGGGAGCAGGACGTCGCTGTCGTCCGCCGCCTTCGCGCGCGGCACTTTCCCATGGATCTCGAAGAGCTCGGCCGCCTCACGGAAGAACCCCGCGCGGGTCCAGTAGGTCAGCACCTCGGCCTGCGTCGGCGCCGTGAGGAGCGGCCGGTCCGCGCGTCCCGTCCCACGCGCCGCCTGGCCTGCCGCGAGCAAGCCGACCAGACCGTACGGCGACGCCCATTCGGCCGCGTGCGCGTCGAACAACAGGCGCTCACCGTCCTGCGTGGCCTGCGCGACGGCGCCCGCGAACTGATCGAACGAGCGATCGTCGAACTGGGCCGGGACCTCGACGAGCCGGGTCATACGGCGGAGAGCCTGCCCAGCAAGTGGTCGCGCAGACCCGTGGCGCCGCGGTGCGACACGTTGCGCGCGCCCATGCGTGTGCCGAGTCGCAGTGCGTCCTCGAGGGCCGCGCCGGCGAGGAGCGATGCCACCACCGTGGCGCCGAACACGTCGCCGCAGCCCGTCGGGTCGCCGTCCGGGGGGACGGCACCATCCGCCGGAATGCGGGCCGTCCGCACCGGGCGCCCGGTGAAATAGGCCGCCCCCCGGGCCCCAAGGGTGACGACGAGCGTCTCGCACCCGCGGGCCAGCGCACCGGCCGCCACGATGAGCGGGTCGCGGCCCAGCTGCTCCAGCTCCTCGTCGTTCAACTGCACCGTGTCGAAGCAGCCGAACCACGCGGGGGCGTCGGGGAGCGGCCGGGGGACGCGCGTGCCGTCCGGGTCCTTTCCCAAGAACAGGCTGTGGAGGTCGGCATACAGGAAGCGGGGGAAGCCGGCGCGCAGCAGCTGCGCGGTCTCCAGGCTCAGCTCGTAGCCGGAAATGAAATTGACGTAGAGCGCGTCGAGGTCCGTGACGTGCGGCCCGAGCTCGGGCCACGTCCAGGGCGGCACACCGCCCGACATCTGCTCGCAGCGGCGCTCGCCCTGCCGGTACCGCAGCGTGACACGGTTGTTCGGTACCGGCACCTCGACGAACCGGGTCCCGGGCGCCACGTGGTGGAGCGTGCCGAGGAACTCGGCGGCGCGCGCCGCGAGGTCCCGGCCCACCTTGATGAGGGGCACGATCTGCCAGTCGTCGCCCAGGATGGCGTCCAGCGCGGCGAGAGAGTACGAGATGCCGCCCCACTCCTCGATTGCCGGCTGGGCGGGGTCGCGTCCGTAGATGGTGTCCCACACCATCGACCCGACGACCCCGAGCCGCTTCACACGCGCCTCCACGTACGCCGCGCGAACACCGCGGCCGCCCCGTACACTCCGGCCGTGCCGGTCAGTTCGCCCGGCACGATGCGGCATATGTCCACCGCCGGCTTGAAGGCGCGCCGCTTCGCCTCGCTGCGGAGCGGGCCGAACAAGCGCTCGCCCGCGAGCGTGACTCCGCCGCATATCACCACGACCTCGGGGTTGAAGATGTTGATGACGTTCGCAACCCCAACGCCCAGGAACCTCGCCGTGTCTTTGACGACCTCATAGGCGTAGTCGTCGCCATCGTGGGCGGCCTCGTAGACCAGTTGCGCGGTGATCTTGCGCAGGTCGCCGTTCACGTACTTCGGCAGCGACGTGTCGGTGCCGGCCTCGATGCCTTCGACGGCGCGCGCGGCGATCGCGGGCCCCGAGGCGTAGGCTTCGAGGCAGCCGTAGTTGCCGCACTTACAGCGCCGCCCGTTCAAATCGATTGTCATGTGGCCGATCTCGCCCGCGATGTCCGACGCCCCGCGGTAGATCTCCCCATCCAGCACGATCCCGCCGCCGATCCCCGTCCCGATCGTGAGCCCGACGACGTGCTTCGCGCCGCGCGCCGCTCCACGCCACCACTCGCCGAAAATGGCGCAGTTGGCGTCGTTGTCGAGCGTGGCGGGAAGCCCGAGGGCCTGGGCGAGCCGGTCGCGCAGCGGGAAGTTCGTCCATCCGAGGTTGGGGGTGAGCAGCACGACGCCGGTCGTCGTGTTGAGGGGGCCGGGCGAGCCGATGCCGACGCCCGCGATCTCCTTGCCCCGGGCCGCCGCCATGGAGGCCCGCGCGAGCTTCACGATCCGCCCCAGCACGGCGTCCGCGCCCTGTTCCGAGATGGTCGGCTCCGAGACCAGCCCGAGCATTTCGGAGCCGTCCTCGGCCACCGTCCCCGCGACGACGTTCGTGCCGCCGATGTCAATCCCGACGATGTAGCGCACCGGTCTCCTCGATCGCCTGAAAGACGTCTTCCACTCTGAGCGACTTCATGCACAAGTGATGGCCCAGCGGGCAGCTCCGCGGCCCGTGCGCCGAGCACGGGCGGCACGACAAACCGGCGAACTCGACGACGCGGTCCCGAGGTGCAGCGGCGCGCTGTCGTTCGTCACGAGCACCGCGGCGCGCCGGATGACCTCCGCCGATTGCCGCAGCGTGAGCCGGCCGCAGCTGCTGGCCGCCCGGCCCCCCGACCGCCCGACCGCGGCCGTGATCTCCGCGGCCAGGCTTGCATCCTCCGACCCGCCGACTACCACGATCGCCACCCGGCCGGCGAGCCGCTCCGCCACCTGTCTATAGTATGGCCAGCGCTTCGAGCCCCAGATCGAGCCCGGCGCGAGCGCCGCGAACGGCTCGCGGATCCCGTGCTCCCGCAGAAAACCCTCCGCGAAGGCGCGATCGTCGGGCGTGATGTGCAAGGACGGGTGCGCGCGCGACCCCTCGACGTCCGCGAGCGCCAGCAGCCGGTCGATCTCATGCCCGTCCTTCGGCCGCTTCCGCACGTCGGTGTAGAGCATGCTCCACCCGTCGGCGAAACCCACGCGCCTCGGAATCCGGGCCAGCCACGTCGCGACCGCCGTCCGCAAGGACCGGTGGGGAAGATACGCTACCTCGTACCGCTCGGCTTGGAGCCTGCGCGCCAGCCGGACGAGCCCGCCGAGTCCGCTGTCCGCGCCGCGCTTGTCGTACGGAATGACGCGTCGTACCGCCGGGTGCGTTTCGACGAGCGGGGCCGCCGCCGGCGTGGTCACCACGTCCACGGGTCCGTGCCGCGCGGCGAGCGCCTCGACCAGCGGCGTCGTGAGAAGGACGTCCCCTAGGAACGCTGTTTGGATGACGAGGGCGGGGCCGGCGACGGCGTCAGGCATGGCGAGCGTGGAATCTGACGGGGCCGGCGCTACGAGGAGCGACTGGCGACTCATGGCGTGGGATCAGTCAACCTGGAGGACCGCGAGGAACGCTTCCTGCGGGATCTCGACCGTCCCCACCTGTTTCATCCGCTTCTTCCCCTCTTTCTGCTTCTCCAGCAGCTTGCGCTTGCGCGTCACGTCGCCACCGTAGCATTTGGCGGTCACGTTCTTGCGCAGGGGGCGGATCGTCTCGCGCGCGATCACCTTCGTCCCGATCGCCGCCTGGATCACGACCTCGAACAGCTGGCGCGGGATCAGCTCCCGCAGCTTCTCGGCGATCTTCTTGCCCCACTCGTACGCTTTGTCCCGGTGGATGATCACCGAGAACGCGTCCACGGCCTCCCCGTTCAACAGCATGTCGAGCTTCACGAGCTCGGACCGTCGATACTCGAGAAACTCGTAGTCGAGCGACGCGTAGCCGCGCGAGATCGTCTTCATCTTGTCGTAGAAGTCGAGGATGATCTCGGCCAGCGGGAACTCCCAGCCGAAATCGACGCGCGTCGGATCGATGTAATGCATGCCGGTGTACACGCCGCGCCGATCCTGTCCCAGCTTCATGATCGCGCCGATGTAGTCCGCGGGGACCACGATGCGCGCCTTCACGTAGGGCTCCTCGATGTGATCGACCGTCGAACCGTGCGGCATCAGGCTGGGATTTTCGACGAGCTCCACCGTGCCGTCCGTCTTGTGCACGTGGTATTCCACGTTGGGCACGGTGCTGATCAAGTCGAGGTTGAATTCCCGCTCGAGCCGCTCCCGCACGATCTCCATGTGCAGCAGGCCGAGGAAGCCGCACCGGAATCCGAAACCGAGCGCCACCGACGACTCGGGCTCGTACTGCAGCGACGCATCGTTGAGCTGGAGCTTGGCGAGCGCGTCGCGCAGCTCCTCGAACTGGTTCGGCTCCGTCGGGTAGAGCCCCGCGAACACCATCGATTTGATGTCGCGGTAGCCCGGAACGAGCGGCGCATCCCGGTGCTCGGCGTCGAGCACCGTGTCGCCGGGGCGCGTCTCGCGCACGCCGCGCACGTTCGCGACGAAATAGCCCACTTCGCCCGCCCCCAGCTCCTCGACGGGCTTGTGCCCGAGCTGCAGGTAGCCGACCTCGTCCACCTCGTACTGGTCGTCCTTGTGAGCGCCGAAGGCGATCTTCATCCCCGGCCGGATCGTGCCGTCCACGACGCGGATGCTGGGAATCGCTCCCCGATAGCGGTCGTAGTAGGAGTCGAAGATCAGGGCCCGGAGCGGCGCGTCGGCGGTGCCGCGGGGCGCGGGGACGCGGCGCACCACGGCCTCCAGCAGCTCCGGGACGTTGGTGCCCTCTTTGGCTGAGATGCGAAGAATCTCCTCCGGCTTCGCGCCGATCAGCTCGTGGATCTCGTGCGCCCGGCGGTCGGGCTCCGCTCCGGGGAGGTCGATCTTGTTGAGGACCGGGATGATTTCGAGGCCCGCATCGAGCGCGAGGAACAGGTTGGAGATGGTCTGCGCCTGAATCCCTTGCGAGGCGTCGACCACGAGAATGGCGCCCTCGCAGGCCTGGAGCGAGCGCGACACCTCGTAGGTGAAGTCCACGTGCCCCGGTGTGTCGATCAGATTGAGCTCGTACACACCGCCGTCCCGGGCGTGGTAGTTCATGCGTACGGCATTGAGCTTGATCGTGATCCCACGCTCGCGCTCCAGGTCCATCGTGTCGAGCACCTGCTCGCGCATCAGGCGCTTGTCGAGGGTCCCGGTGAGCTCGATGAGCCGGTCGGCCAGGGTGGACTTCCCGTGGTCGATGTGGGCCACAATGCAGAAGTTGCGGATATGATCCTGGCGCATGTGGGGGAGAATATAGCGGTCGGTTGTCAGTCATCGGTTGTCCGTTATCTTGATAGTGCACCGAGGACCACACTGCCCCCCATCACCGGCTGGTTCGACCCCACCTCCAACGGCGGCGCCCTGCGGCTCGCCGCGAACAGCTATTTGCCCGCCAAGGGCGACGTCGGCGTGCGGCTCCCCGGGTTGCGGCGCGGCGACCTCGTCACGCTGGAGAACGGCCGGGTGGTGAGTGTGAACGGCGCACCACCGGCCCCGTCGGCCGAGCGGCCCGACTTCACCAAGCTCGGCGCCGTCCACCCGTCCCGCCCGCTCCGGCTCGAGACGCCGCAGGCGTCGAGTCCCCGGACGGCAGAGACGCAGCGGGTCGTGGACCTGATCTGCCCCTTCGGCTTCGGCCAGCGGGCGCTGATCGTGTCGCCGCCGAAGGCGGGGAAGACCGTCATGCTCCAGGCCGTGGCCGAGGGGGTGGCGCTCAATCACCCGGCGGCGATCCTGCTCATCCTGCTCGTGGACGAGCGGCCCGAGGAAGTGAGCGAGATGATCGATTGGGGCCGGGGGGAGGTCATCGCGTCGAGCTTCGATTTGTCGCACGAGCGGCACGTGGCCGTGGCGGACATGGTGTTCGAGCACGCGCGCCGCCAGGTGGAGCTCGGCAAGGACGTCGTGATCGTCCTGGATTCGCTCACGCGCCTGGCGCGCTCCCACAACACGACGGGGCGAGGGAGCGGCCGCACCATGTCGGGCGGCCTCGACGCCAACGCCCTTGCCAAGCCCAAGGCGCTGTTCGGTGCGGCGCGCGCGGTGCCGACGGGCGGCTCCCTCACCGTCATCGCCACGGCGCTGGTCGAGACGGAGAGCCGGATGGACGACGTGATCTTCGAGGAGTTCAAGGGGACGGGCAACGCCGAGCTGCGGCTGTCCCGTACCCTGGCCGACCGTCGCATCTATCCCGCGGTGGACATCGCGGCCAGCGGCACGCGGCGCGAAGAGCTGCTGGCGGACGCCGCGACGGTCGCCGCCAAACAACAGCTGCGGCGGGGCTTGGTGGGGCTGCCGCCGGAGAAGGCGATGGACGTGCTGCTGGCACAGCTGAAGCGCGCCAAGACGAACGCCGAGCTGCTCGCCGCCGTCAGCTAACAGTCAGTTCGCGCCGCCGACGATCTGCTTGTAGCTCTGCGGGTTCCACTGCGGGCGCTGCGCCGTGTTCGCGACCGCCAGGCCCAAATAGAACACCAGCCGCGCGAACCGGGCTTCCTTTTCGGCGTCGATCTTGTCCGGCGAGTCGCTCACCTGGTGGTAGTCCGGGTGCAGGCCGGTCGTGAAGAAGAGAATGGGCACGCCCTTTTTCGCGAAGTTGTAGTGGTCCGAGCGGAAGAACAGCCCTTCTTGCGGCCAGAGATCGCCCACGGGCTTGATGTTCAGCTCGCGGTGCGCGGCGGCGACGCTATCGAGCGTGGCGCCGAGGTTCGAGTGCTCCCGGCCGATCACGGCGAGCGTGTCCTTCGCATTGCGGCCCACCATGTCGCTGTTCAGGTCGGCGACGATGCTCGCGAGCGGTACCGTGGGATGATCGGCAAAGTAGCCGCTCCCCCAGAGGCCCCGCTCCTCGCCGCTCACCGTCATGAACACGAGCGAGCGCTTGGGCCGCTCTCGGGCCGATGCGAACGCCTCGGCCAGCTCGACCACGGCCGCCGTGCCCGAGCCGTCGTCATCCGCGCCGTTGCAGATCGAGTCGCCGCCGCGGGCGGCGCAGCCCTCGCCGGCACTTGGCGTCCCGATGTGGTCCATGTGGGCGGTGAACAGGACGTATTCCTTTTTCAAGACGGCGTCGCTGCCCTCGAGGACGCCGACCACGTTGGGCGCCGACGTCCGCTGGAGCAGCCGCTCGTGCACATCGAGGTGCAGCGTGACGTCCGTCAGGGGGTGTGCTGCCAGCGGGCGATCACCCCAGGCTCGGAGCGAGTCGGGACTCGCGCCGCCCTGTGTGAACAGCGGGCCGGCGGTCGCCGAGCGCACCGCGAACACGGTCGGGATCGAGAGCCCACCTCCCTCGCTCGGATTCCGCACGCGCACACTCGCCGCGTGGCCGGGGAGGCGCTGCCAGATCGAGTCGGGGAACCCGGCCACCAACATCAGCGCAAGCGGCCGTAGCGGGAGGACCTTCCCGGCCATCGCGTTGAGGCCAGGCCCGTATGCTAGGAAGACCACCTTCCCGGCCACCGCCGCTGAATCGAGCGCGCCGCTGGTATCGCCGGAGCCCGTGATCACCACGGCCGAGCCCGCGGCCTCCCCCTCCGGGGGCTGCCCTTCCACGAGCAGGATGTCCTGGCCCATCCGCCAGGTCGAGGGGGTGCGCGCCGTGACCCGGACGGTGGCGCTCTCGGGGTCGAACCGCAGCACGTCGAGGGGATATCGCTGCATGTAGGTGCCACTATCGCCGGCCGGTTTGAGGCCGAAGCGCCGGAACTCGCTGGCCACGTACGTCGCCACGGCATCGAGCTGGGGACTCGGCGTCGCGCGACCGAGCATCGAGTCGTCGGCGATGATGCCGATCCGGCGCCGCACATCCGCGGTGGTGATCGAAGCCGCGCCGCGAGCGGGCGGCTGCTGCCGCTGCCCGACGGCCAGGCTGGGGAGCACCGCGAGCAGCAGTGTCACGCGGGACCGCATCGGCGGGACCTCGACGAAAGGGGCACGAAAGCTAACGCGCCCGACCGGAGAGGACTACGGTCGGGCGCGCGGACGGCTCGCTACGCCGTCATGGCTTGCGGCGTTTGAGCTCCGGTTCCGCCCGCGGCTTGTCTTTGGGCGGCTCGCGCTTGGACTCGACCCGCGGCTCGTTGCGCGGCGGCGGCGCCTCGCGCCGCGGCTCGGCGCGCCGCGGCTCATCGGGGACGGTGCGTCGCTCGGGTTGCGTGGGCCGAGCCGGCCGATCCGGTTGCTTCGACCGATCCGGCTGATCCGGTCGATCGGGGCGATCGGGGCGATCGGGGCGATCGCGCCGTTCGGGGCGGTCGGGGTTCTGAGGATTGTCCGGACGGTCGGGCCGCGAGGGCCGGTCCGGTGGCTCAGGATGGTCGGGCCGCTCCCGCTGCTCGGGGCGCCGCCGTCCCTGGCTCCCATCGCCGTCATTGCTCTGGTCGCGCGTGGAGGGGCGCTCCCGTGGCGGCAGGATGTTGGGCGGAGGAATGACGCCCGTGCCACCCAGGTCTCGACCACGCACCCCGACGTCACGCCGGCGGTCGTCGTTCACCGACCGCTCGCGCACCCGCGTAATGAAGGCGTCCGACCCCTGCCGGTCCTTGAAGATGAACCGGGGCTCCGGCCGGAACGGACGGGTGAACACCACCCGTGTGCCACCGTAGTAGCGATAGGGGTAGTAGTAGGGATCGTCGAAGACCACCATCCGGAAGCGCACGCATGTGTAATCGTACGGGCTCCAGGACGAATAGCTGACGTAGCTGTGGCAGTCGTAGCACAGGAACCGGGGATAGTCGTAGTGCTGCTGCACGTAATACGGGACGAGGTCGTAATCCCAGTCATTGTAGCCGTCGGGCACGATGCGCTGCGCCAGATCGGTGAGGGCGACGTACGGGTCACCCCGCACCCGACCGTCGGCGATGATGCGATAGTCCCAATGGTCGTTGCGCTGAATCCCGTCGTACACGAAGGGGTCCGCCGCGGCAACCCCGAAGACATATCCGATGCCGGGGGAGTCATCGATATAGAAGGCATCGCGGTCGCGTCCGCTCTGGACCTCGTAGTCGCGCCCCCCGCGCGCGAAGTTGTCCTCCCACGGCGCTCGCGGGAACAGGACGCGAACCCGCCCGTCGGTGTCGACCCGCAGGATGGTGACGTAGGCGTCCCGATCGGCGCGGAAGTGCACGCGCACACCCTGGCGGCTGGAATAGGGATCGTCACCTCGGTCGGTCCAGACTTCGACGCGGGGGCGATAGAGGTCGGACACCGGCCCGCGGGTGGGCACGCCGGCGGACGCCGTGATCAGACTGAGCAACCCGAACGTGGTCAACATAAGTGCCTCCCGCAGGGTCTCAAAAGCACGCCCTGTGCCACGCAGCCGGTCGGCGAGGGGTGCTTCAAGTGACTACCCGCATTGATGTTGTGATGTTACGCGACGGGCGTCACCCAGCCGGCGCTGTCCTCTACCCGGGACACTCGGCCGTTCATTACCTTCTGCGAGCCCATGGCTGACGCGCGGCGTATCGATCTGCTGGACCCCGCCGAAGTAGCTCGCTTCGGCGGGATCGAGATCGTGGCGGAGGGCGTGGTGGAGGGGTTTCTGTCGGGGATCCACCGCTCCCCGTTCCGGGGCTTCTCCGTGGAGTTCACGGAGCACCGCGCGTACCAGCCGGGCGACGAGCTGCGTTATCTCGACTGGAAGATCCTCGCCCGGGCCGACCGTCTGTTCGTCAAGCAGTTCGAGGAAGAGACCAACCTCCGGGCGATGATCCTGGTCGATGTCAGCCGCTCGATGGCGTGGCGCGGTGCGCCCGGTCGGCTGACCAAGCGGGCCTACGCTGACCGGCTGGCGGCGGCGCTGGCGCTGGTTCTGCTGCGGCAGCGGGACGCGACCGGACTCATCACGTTCGACGAGGCCGTGCGGGAGGTGGTGCCCGCGCGAGTCAAGGCGGGACAATGGGCCCGGGTGGTAGGGGGGCTCGTCCACACGCCCGATGGTCGAGGGACGGCGGCCCACGCCGCGCTGGTGCACGTGACATCGCTGCTCGCCCGCCGCGGGCTCGTCGTGCTGGTCTCCGACTTGCTGTTCGACCGGGAGCTCGCGCTCACGGCCTTGCGCTTTCTGCGCCATCGCGGCCACCAGGTGATCGTGCTGCACCTGATGGACCCGGCGGAAGCCGCGCTGTCGGGTCCGCCCGAGGTGCGATTCCGGGATCCGGAATCCGCTGCGAGTGTCGTGGTTCGGCCGCGCGAGCTGGCGCGGGCGTACGGGGCGGCGGTACGCCGGGAGATCGCCGCGTGGCGCGCCGCGTGCCGGCGGCATGGTATCGCGTACCACCATGTGCTCACCGACATGCCGTTCGGTATGGCGCTGCGGCTGCTCGCGTGACGTTCCTGCACCCGCTGGCCCTCCTGGGGCTCGCCGCCGCGGCGATCCCCACGCTGCTGCACCTGCTCGAACGACGGGTCCCGCCCGAGGCGGAGTTTCCGCCGCTCCGCTACTTGAGCGAAGCAGAGCGCCAAAACGCGCGGCGTCTGAAGCTCCGGCACCTGCTGCTGCTGCTGCTGCGGACGGCACTGATTGCGCTGATCGTCCTGGCGGCGGCGCGACCGCTCGTCCCCTCGCGCGGCGGTGGCGCATCGGCGCACGAGCCCACCGCCCTCGTGGTGATTCTCGACAATTCACCGTCGGCGGGTCTGGTCGCCGACGGGCGTCCCGCGCTCGAGCGCCTGAAGGGGACGGCGCGAGGATCGCTGGCGGCCGCAACGGCGTCGGATCGCGTGTGGCTCGTGCTCGCGGACGGTGTGGCCCGCGGCGCGACGCGCGAGGCGCTCCTGGCCACCGTGGACAGCACCGGCGTCTCACCCCGTCGCCTGGACCTGACGGTCGCCGTGCGTGCCGCCGCGCTCCTGGTCGAGGCGGAGCCGTTGCCAGCGCGCGAGGTGCACGTGGTGAGTGACTTGCAGCGGACGGCGCTCGGTGCCGGCCGGGGAGCCGTGCCCCGAGGCGTACGAGTCCTGGTCCTCGCGCCGCTGGACCAGGTTCCGGGGAACCGCGGGGTGGGCGCCGTGCAGGTGACCGACGGTGCGGTGGCGGTGGGCGTCGTGGGGACGCCGGGCGCGGGGGCGGTGCCGGTGACGGTGCGCGTGCGCGACCGAGAGGTGGGCCGCGCGCTCGCGGCCCCTGGCTCGGCCGCCGCGATCACGCTTCCGTCGCTCGGAGCCGGCTGGTGGCTGGGTGAAGCGGCGCTCGACCCCGATGAGCTGCGAGCAGACGATCGGCGACTATTCGTTGCGCGCGTGGCGCCGGCGGCGCGGGTGAGCGCCCTTCCCGGGGCAGGGCCGTTCGTGGCGGCGGCGCTCGCCGTGCTGCAGGACGCGCAGCGCGCGCGCGTGGGTACGGACGTGACGCTCGGGGACCGGCCGGAGCCGGGAGCGCGAGCGAGCATCGTGATCCCACCGGCGGACCCGGCGCTGGTCGGCCAGGCGAATCGCGCGCTCGCCGCGCGGGGCGGGCGCTGGCGCCTGGGATCGGCTGGTACGCCGGGACCGATCGCGGGGTCCGCGGTGCGGGGGATCGCCGGAATCCAGGTGACGCGACGATATCGCATCGAGCGTGGAACGGGAGACGGGGGACTGGGGACGAGCGGTGACAGTACCGTACTCGCGACGGTGAACGGAGAACCCTGGTTGGTCCGTGACGGGACCGTCTTGTTGGTCGGCAGCCGCCTGGACACGGCCTGGACCGCGCTCCCCGCGGCGCCCGCGTTCTTGCCCTTCTTGGACGCCGCGGTGAACCGTTTGATCCGGGGCGAGGCGCCGGTGACCGAGGCCGAAGGGACGCCGCACGTGGAGTTTCGGACGCGCGGTGCGGACACGCTCGGCGCGACCGTCTTCGGACCGGACCCGCGTGAATCGGATCTCACACCGGCCCCGGCGTCGCTGGCGCGGGAGGTCCTCGGCGGCGAGGTGCTCGGCCCGGCGGCGCTCGCCGCCGCGCGGTTTGCAGGCACGGGGCGCCGCGACGCGAGCGGCTGGCTGATCCTCCTGGCGCTGCTCCTCGCCTCCATGGAGCTGGGGGTCGCAACGCTGACGCGCTGATGCTGCTCGACTTCTTGATCGACCGCGTCGACGGGCTGCCCGCCACGGATGCGCTCGCGGCGGCGCTCCCCGCGCGCGGCGCCAGACGGGGCGTCGCCGGCCTGCCGGGTTCGAGTCCCGCCGTGCTGCTCGCCGCGCTGGCGCGACGGCTGGCGCAGCGCGTCTTCGTCCTCATCACTCCCACGCCGACCGATGCAGAGCGATGGCTCGCCGATCTGCAAACGCTCATGGGGACCGCGGTGGCGCTGTACCCCCAGCGCGAAGGGCTCGGCGCGGAGGAGCCGCACGTCGAGATCGCGGGCGAGCGGGTGGAGACGCTCGAGCTGCTCTTGTCCGGGCAGATCCGCGTCCTGGTCACGACTGCGCGCGCCGCTGCCGAGCGCACCGGCGTGCCGGCGGCCCTCCAATCCACGCGCCTGATATTGGTGGTGGGGGAGCGGGGAGCGGGGAGCGATACACGCGGCGAGGTGATCCAGCGCCTCGAGGCGATGGGCTATGCCCGCGTGCCGACCGTGACCGAAGTGGCGCAATTCAGCGTGCGCGGCGGGATTCTCGACGTGTACGGGTTCGGGATGGGCGCGCCGGCGCGGCTCGAGTGGTGGGGAGACGACGTGGCGTCGCTCCGCACGTTCGACCTGGACACGCAGCGCTCGGGCGCCGCGATCGAGCGGGTCACGGTGCTGCCCGTGCGGACCGAAGGAGAGGGGACGCGTGACGCCGGGGCACAGCCTCCTGCGGCCCTGCAACGACAGTCGCTGCTCGATCTCCTCCCGAGCGACGCCCTGGTCGCGCTGGAGCAGGAGGCGGCGCTGGGTCAAGAAGTGGAGCGCGCTTGGGTCGAGGCGGCACACCATCTCGAGGTGGCGCGGCGACTGGGGGAGGAGCCGCCGGCCCGAGAAGCGCTGTTCGTCGAGCCGCAGGCGTGGCGGGCGCAGCTCGACGCGTTCGCGCAGATCGCGCTGAACCCCGGGGATGCCACGGATCGGTTTCCCATCGTGCCGCCCGATGCAGTGGATCGGGACATCAAACGCCTCCGCCGGATCGTCGCCAGCGAGCCGCCGACGGTGATCCTGTGCGACAACGACGGGCAGCTCGAGCGTCTGGAGGAGCTGCTCGACCGAGACCGGGCGACCCTCGTAGTGGGGGCGCTGGACAGCGGGTTCGTGCTCCCCGGGCTGCGCGTGCTCACGGATCACGAGATCTTCCGCCGGGCCCGTCGGTTGCGCCGGCCACGGCGCTACCGCGAAGCGGCGGCCACGGCGGCGACCCGGGCACTCAAGGGCGGCGACTATGTCGTCCATCTCGAGCACGGCATCGGCATTTACCGCGGCATCCAGACGATCGCCGTGGGCGCGGACGGCGGAACGCTCGAGGTCGCCGTCGTGGAGTACGAGGGCGGCGTCCGGCTGAACGTGCCGTTGTATCGGCTGGACCAACTCGAGCCCTACCGGGCCGCCGGCGATGGGGACGCGCCGCCGCCGCGGTTGCATCGGCTCGGCGCCACCACCTGGCAGCGGCAGCGGGACAAGACGCGCGCCGCCATCCGTCGGATGGCGGTCGAGCTACTCGACCTGTACGCACGGCGGCAGCTCGCCCCCGGCTTCGCCTTTCCCCCCGACACGCCGTGGCAGCGTGAGCTCGAGTCGGCCTTCCTGTACGAGGACACGCCCGACCAGCGGCGCGCATCCGAGGAGGTCAAGCGCGACCTGGAGCGCGCTCGACCGATGGATCGCCTGCTGGTGGGCGACGTGGGGTACGGCAAGACGGAAGTGGCGCTGCGCGCCGCGTTCAAGGCGGTCCAAGCGGGCAAGCAGGTCGCGGTGCTCGTGCCTACGACCATTCTCGCGGAGCAGCATGGGCGCACATTCCGCGAGCGGTTGGCGGACTATCCCGTGCGGGTGGAAGTACTGTCCCGGTTCCGGAGCCCGAAGGACGCCAGAGAAACGACGCGGCGGCTCGAGACGGGCGAAGTGGACGTGGTGATCGGGACGCACCGCCTGCTGTCGCGCGACGTGAGGTTTCACGATCTCGGTCTCCTCATTGTGGACGAGGAGCACCGCTTCGGCGTGCGGCACAAGGAGCGGCTCAAGGCGTTGAAGCTGGCCGTCGACGTGCTGACGCTCACGGCGACCCCGATTCCTCGCACCCTGCACCTGTCGCTCGCCGGGTTGCGCGATCTCACGTTGCTCGAGACGCCCCCCAAGGACCGTTCCCCGGTGCTCACGTTCATCGAGCCGTGGGACGACGGCCTGATCGAAGAAGCGCTTGCGCGGGAACTGGACCGTGCGGGGCAGGTGTACTTCGTGCACAACCGCATCGAGACGATCGACACGATCGCGGAGCGGGTGCGGACGCTCGCCCCGCCACGGGCCCGCATCGCGGTCGCCCACGGCAAGTTGAAGGAGGCGGCCCTCGACGACGTCATGGCCCGGTTCGTCCGCGGCGAGGTGGACATTCTCGTGTCCACGATGATCGTAGAATCGGGGCTGGACGTGGCGAACGCGAACACGATGATCGTGAATCGCGCGGACGATCTGGGCCTGGCGCAGTTGTACCAGCTGCGGGGCCGCGTTGGCCGCAGCCATCGGCGCGCGTATTGCTACCTGCTCGTTCCCGACGTGGTGGACCCCGAGGCGGAGGAGCGGCTCCGCGTGCTGGAGCATCACACGGATCTCGGCTCGGGCTACCGGATCGCGCTGCGCGATCTCGAGCTGCGCGGTGCGGGCGAGCTGCTCGGCGCCGCACAGTCAGGCGACGCGCAGGCGGTCGGGTTCGACACGTACCTGCGCTGGTTGGCGGAGACGGTCACCGCCCTGAAATCGGGGACCGAGGAAAAGGGAACGGGGAAAGGCGTTCCCCCGGAGGTGATCCTGGATTTGCCGGCGCATCTCGCCGACGCGTACGTCCCCGACGAAGCTGTGAAACTGGAGTTGTACCGGCGGCTGGCGCGGGCCGAAGCGCCGAGCGAGATTCAAGCGGTGCGAGAGGAATTGCGCGATCGGTTCGGGCCGCTACCCGACGACGCGCAGCGCCTGCTCCTCGTATCCGAGCTCCGCGCGCTCGGCGCCCGCCTGGGGCTCGAGACGGTCTTCGTCAAGGGCGACGAGGCGCGGCTCACGTTTGCGCGAGATGCAAGCCCGCGCCTGGCCGGCCTGACGGCGGCGCTGGATGCGGTGCAGTTCGAAGCCGAGGTCCGGCGCGCGGCGCCCCTTTCCCTGCGACTCCGAAGGCTCGGCGGCGAGGCAATCGGGCCCGGACTGGTCCGGGCCCTCACGGCGGTGCTCGCGGACGTCCACCACTAAGGAGACGGCATGCGACGGCTGGGTGTGATCGTCATGGCGCTGGCGCTGGCGGCGTGCACGGCCTTGCGGGATGCGTTTTCGGCGCACGCGCAGGTCGCCGGCACCGCCGCCGGGCAGACGCTGACGGTCGAACGCCTCGCGAACCTGGTGGGGCACGCATCGCGGATCCCCGTCCGGCCCGACGTCCTGACCGGGCTCGCGAACGTGTACCTGGATTACGCCGTGTTGGCGGTGCACCTCGGTCGCGCACGCGACCTGCACGACTCGGCGCTGGTGCTCGCCGCGGAGTGGCCGCTGGTGGCGCAGCTCAAGTGGGAGCGCTACCACGACCGGCTGCTCCGCGCACGCGGCAAGCTGACGCCCGTCCAGGCGGACTCGGCGTTTGAGGCAGGGACGGTACGGTTGTTCCAGCACATTCTCCTCAGGATCCCGCAGAGCGCGGTCCCGCTGGTGGAGCGGCAGAAGCAGCAGGAGGCCGAAAAGCTCTTGTGGCAGGCCGCCGCGCAGCGCGGCTTCAACTTCGCGCGGCTGGCCAGTCGCTACTCGGAGGACCCCGGCTCGAAGGCCCGGGGCGGCTACCTCCCGGCGGCGCCCCGCGGGCAGTTCGTGCCCGCGTTCGACAGTGCCGCGTGGCTGCTCCCGCCGGGGGCGATGAGCGGGGTCGTGCGCACGTCGTTCGGCTTCCACATCATCCGCCGGCCGCCGCTCGCGGAGGTGCGGGACTCGTTCCGCGTGGATCTCGAGAGCTCCCGTACCAACCAGTTCGACTCTCTCTACCTCGACAGCCTGGCCAAGCAGCGGAAGCTGAAGATCGAGTCCGGCGCGCCCGCGTTGGTGCGCCAGGCCGTGCCGCAGATCGCCACGGCGCGCGACGACCGCCGGACGCTCGCCACCTATCGCGGCGGTACGTTCCGGGTGCAGGACTTGGCCCGGTGGCTGCTGGCGCTCGACCCGAACGATGTGCGCGGGATTTCCAGCGCGAGCCCAGCCCAGCTGACCCAGTTCGTGAAGCTGCTGGCGCAGCGTGACATGCTGCTCCAGGAAGTGGACGCAGCCGGGGTGCAACTCACGCCCGACGACTGGCGACAGGTGCGCACCGAGCACGATGCCTCCATCGCGCGGCTCGAGGGCCTCCTCGGGCTCACACCCGCGATGCTCAAGGACTCGGCGCCAACCCCCGACGCGCGGGTGCAGCTCGCCATGACGCATGTGAACCGGTACGTCGACCAGACGGTCACGCAGGCCACGGCGCCCTTCTATCCCGTGCCGCCGTTCCTCGCCGGAGCGTTGCGCGAGGGCGAGCCATGGTCGCTCAACGAGGCAGGAATCGCCCGGGCGCTCGAGGCGGCTCAAGCGATCCGCGCTGCCGATACGGCGGGCCGCGCGGCGTCCCCGCCGACGGGTCTCAAACGGGCTCCCGGGCCGCCGCCCGTCGCCCCGGACGCCCGTCAGCAGGCCCCGCGCTAGATGCGCGCGCTCGTCCTGACGGTCGTCGCCGCGGGCTGCGCCGCCCTGCCGTGGTCCCCCGCGGCGGCTCAAGGCCGTGCCGCGTCGGACCGCCCGGTGGACCGGATCGTGGCCATCATTGGGACGAAGCCGATCCTCGCGTCGCAAGTGGAGGAGCAAGTCGTGCTGGCACAGTCGCAGGGAGCGAAGGTGCCGGAGGACTCGGCGGGGCGCGACGCGACGCGGCGTCAGATCCTGGCGCAGATGGTGGACGAGGAGCTGTTGGTGCAGCAGGCAGAGCGGGATACCACCATCAAGGTGACGGAACAGGAGGTGCAGGACGCCGTGGAGCAGACGGTGCAAAACGTGCGCAAGCAGTTCGCGTCGATCACGGAGTTTCACTCCCAGTTGCGTGCGGCGGGGTTCGTGTCGGAGGAAGAATGGCGCCGCTGGCTGGCCGACCAGCAGCGCCGCTCGATCCTGCAGCAGCGGTTGATCGAGGCGCTGAAGCAGAAGGGCAAGCTGCGGCCGATCCCGCCCACCGACGCCGAGATGCGCGAGTTCTGGGAAGGAAACCGGGGGCAGCAACCCAAACGGCCCGCGGCCATCTCGTTCCGTCAGATCGTGATCGTCCCGAAGCCCGACTCAGCGGCGAGCGCCCGCGGGCTGCAGCTCGCGGAGTCGCTGGTGGCGGCCATACGCCGGGGCGCCAGTTTCGCCGAGGTGGCGAAGAAGTATTCGGCAGACAGCGTGTCACGCGAGCAGGGAGGCGAGCTGGGCTGGTTTCGCCGGGGCGTGATGGTCAAGGAGTTCGAAGACGTCGCGTTCCGCCTGCGGCCCGGGCAGGTCTCCGACCCGGTGCCGACCGAGTTCGGCTTCCACATCATCCAGGTGGAGCGCGCGCAGCCCGCGGAAATCCTCGCCCGTCATATCCTGATGCAGCCCGTCATCTCGGCGGCGCAGATCGCCGTCGCCAAGGGCAAAGCCGATTCGGTCCACGCTGCCCTGGCCCACGGCGCGCCATTCGATTCGTTGGCGCGCGTGTATGCCGACCCCACCGAGCCGAAACTCGCCGACGCCCTCGCTCTCTCCCAGCTCCCGCCCGAGTACCTGACGGCGATCGGGAACGACAGCGTTCCGGGGCTGAAGCCGGTGTTCGAGGTCGGGGCGGGGACGGCGCGGCCGCGATTCGTGGTGTTCGAGCTGACCAAGCGCCTCCCCGAAGGCGAGCTTTCCTTCGACGAAGTGAAGGACCGCATCCGCGACGGTCTGGGCCAGCAGCTCGCTATCAAGCATTATCTCGAACTGCTCCGTCGCACGACCTACGTGGACGTCCGCTTCTAGCCCGTGGCCCGCCGTCCCCGTCTCGCCGTCACGCTCGGCGACCCGCGGGGAATCGGGCCGGAGGTGGTGACCAAAGCACTCGCGCTCGGCCCGCTGGATGCGGACGTGACCGTGCTCGGGAGCGGGGAGCGGGGAGCGGTCCCTTCCGGCGCCGCGAGCGACCCCGCTCCCCGCTCCCTGCTCCCGGAACAAGCGGGGCGAATCGCCGGCGAGGCGGTGCAGGAGGCCGTTCGACTGGCCCTCGCTGGCGAAGTGGATGCCATCGTCACCGGGCCGGTCCACAAGCACGCCCTGCACCTCGCCGGGTTCCGTTACCCCGGGCTCACGGAGTTCCTCGGACATCTCGCCGGCGACGTGGACGTCGCCATGATGCTCGCGACGGGCTCGCTCCGTGTCGTGCTCGTCACCACCCACATCCCGCTGAGGGACGTGCCGAGGCAGCTGACCGCGCACCGCGTGGTGCGCTGCGGGCGGATCGCGCAGTGCGCGCTGCGCGACTGGTGGGGGATCGCGGCGCCGCGGCTCGCCGTGTGCGCGCTCAATCCGCACGCCGGCGAGTCGGGCTTGTTCGGCGACGAGGACGAGATCGTGCTGGGGCCGGCCGCCCGGACGCTCGGCGCCGCGGGTCCGCTTCCCGCGGACACGGTGTTCGTGCGGGCCCTGAAGGGCGAGTTCGACACGGTGCTCGCGCCCTACCACGACGTCGGCATGACCGCCGTGAAGGTGGCCGGATTCGGCAAGGGCGTGAACGTGACTCTGGGATTGCCGTTCCCCCGCGTCGCACCCGACCACGGGACCGCCTTCGACATCGCCGGGAAGGGGATCGCGGACCCGGGCTCCATGCGGGCAGCGCTCGAGCTCGCGATCGACTTGGCCCGGCGGCTGGCGCGGCGGGGAGGCCAGCCGCCGGTCTAGGCCGGGTGTGGCGGCTTCGGCTCCCCGCCGCCCGTCCCGCGTCGTATCACGCGCAGCGTGCCGACGCGGCGCCCGTCCATCTCCACGATCTCGAAGACGGCGCCCTTCACCGCCACCTGGTCGCCGGCCTTGGGCAGCCGGCCGATCGCCCCGAACAAGAACCCACCGATGGTCGTGTAGTCTTGCTCGTCCAGCTCGAGCCCGAACGCGGCGTTGACCTCGCGAATGGGCGTCGCGCCCGCAATCAGGGGGGCCACGCCGGCGGGCGTGGCACGCAGCTCGCCCAATGGCCGGTCGTACTCGTCGTAGATCTGGCCCACGATCTCCTCGAGCAGGTCTTCCATGGTGACGAGGCCCGCCGTACCGCCGAACTCGTCGAGCACGATCGCGAGGTGGATCTTCTGCCGCTTCATGTCGGCCAGCACGTCCTCGACCTCGCGCGTCCCCGGGACGAACACGGCGGGGCGGATCACCGAGCGCAAGCTGCCGCCCTTGGCGGCGCGCAGGCCGGCGAGGATGTCCTTGGCGTGCACCAGGCCGAGGATGTCGTCGAGCGACTCGCCGTACACGGGATAGCGCGACCGGCCGGCGACGGCCACCTGATCCGCCGCCTCCTCGAGGGTCAGGTCCGCCGGCAGGGCCACCATCTGGGTGCGCGGCGTCATCACCTCGCGCGCCGTCTTCTCGCTGAACGCGAACACGCCCTCCAGCAGGCGGGCATCGTCGGCATCGAGGTTGCCGCGCTTCTGGCTCTGCTCGACGAGCATCCGGATCTCCTCCGGCGAGTGAATCCGGTCGAGCTCGGCGACCGTGCCCTTGAGGCCCAACAGCCGCCCCACGCGGCCGGCACTCCAGTTGAGGAGATCGGTGAATGGCCGGGTGATCCACGAGAAGAAGATGAGCGGGGCCGCGATCCAGCGGCTGGTGCGCTCGGGATGCGTGATGGCCCACGCCTTGGGCGCCTGTTCGCCGAACACCACGTGCAGGAAGGAGACCAGCGCCACCGCCACGGTGGACGCCACGCCCCCGCGGGTGAGGAATGCGAGCGCCGGCGGCAGCCCGGCGAACCAGTCGCGGAACAGGTGCGCGACGGTGTCTTCGGCCACGTACCCCAGGAGGATCGACGCGACCGTGATGCCGAGCTGCGCCGCGGAGAGCTGGCGGTAGAGATCCTGCAGGGCGGCCTGCACCGTCCGCGCTTTGCGATCGCCGCGCCGCACCAGCGCCTCGATCCGCGTGCGACGGACTGCGACGAGCGCGAACTCGGCGGCGACGAAGAAGGCGTTCGCGAGGACGAGCGCCAGCACCGCCAGCAGGCGGAGGCCGAGCGATTGCGAGCCGGGATCGGGCATAGAGGCCGGAACATAGGGCGTGTTGCCCGGCGGCGGAACGGCTGGATATGTTGGGGGAAGTAAGGAAGGGGGACGAGGGACCCGTGGGCACGACCGTACCGCTGGACGTCCAATGCACGCATCGCGCTCCGCGCCGCGAGGAGAGCCGGCGGCGGATCAAGATCGTGCTGGCGATCACGGCCGCGGTGATGGTGGCCGAGGCGGTCGGCGGCTGGGCGGCGCACTCGCTCGCACTCGTGGCCGACGCAGGCCATATGCTGGCCGACGTCGTGGCGCTGGGCCTGTCGCTCGTGGTCGCTCACCTCGCGCAGCGGCCCGTCACCGCCGAGCGAACGTTCGGATTGTTACGGCTCGAGATTCTCGCCGCCCTCGCGAACGGCGCCGCGCTGATCGTGATCGCGCTCGGCATCGGCCTCGAGGCCTACCGCCGGTTCCGCACACCGGCGGAGGTGCACGGCGGCCTGCTCCTGGTCGTGGCGGCGGCGGGGCTCGCGGCGAACGCGGTAGGTGTGGCGATGCTGCACCGTGGGCACGAGCATTCCCTCAACCAGCGGGGTGCCTACCTTCACATTTGGAGCGATCTGCTGGGCTCGTTCGGCGCGGTGGCGGCCGGCGCGATCGTCCTCGCCACCGGATGGGTACAGGCCGATCCCGTCATCTCGGTTCTGATCTCGGTGCTGATTCTGGGCGGCGCCTGGCGACTGGTAAAGGAGAGCACGGACGTGCTGCTCGAGGCGGCACCGGCCCACATCCCCCTCGCGGACGTCCACGACCGGATCGTGTCCATCCCAGGGGTCGCCTCCGTGCACGACCTGCACGTCTGGACGGTCACGAGCGGCGTGATCGCGATGAGCGGTCACCTCGTCGTCCAGAACCCCACCGACAACCAGCGGGTGCTCGAAGCCGTCCAGGCGGGCCTGCTGAGCATCGGGATCGGCCATGTGACGGTCCAGATGGAGCGGGATCCGACCTGCGAGTAACGGGGAGAGGGGAGACGGGAGAGGGACCGTTCGGTGAGGGCCGTCACTCCGATGTGGGCCGGATAGTACCTCTCCCATCTCCCTTCTCCCCGTCTTGTATTTTGGAGACCACCTTCCTATACTGCGCCCCTCACAGATTGGGCCCCTCACACCGGTACCGTCAGGACCTAACTGCTTGCAGATCCGCAACATCGCCATCATCGCCCATGTAGACCACGGGAAGACCACGCTGGTGGACCAGATGCTCCGCCAGTCGGGGGTGTTCCGGGCCAACGAGCACCTGACCGAGCGGGTGATGGACTCAAACCCGCTCGAGCGCGAGCGCGGCATCACGATCCTCTCCAAGAACACGGCGATTCACTGGGGCGAGACGAAGATCAACATCGTGGATACGCCGGGGCATGCGGATTTTGGGGGCGAGGTGGAGCGCATCCTTCGCATGGTGGACGGCTTCTTGCTGCTGGTGGACGCCGCCGAGGGGCCGATGCCCCAGACGCGTTTCGTGGCGGGGAAGGCGCTGGCGCTCGGCCTGAAGCCGATCGTGCTGGTAAACAAGATCGACCGGCAGGATGCCGAGCCGCTGCGGGTGCACGACGAGGTATTGCAGCTGTTCCTCGATCTGGAGGCGACGCCGGAACAGTTCAACTGCCCTTTCCTTTATACGTCGAGCCGGGCCGGGACCGCCACGTTCGACCTGAAGACACCGGGGACGGATCTGAAGGCGCTGTTCCAGACGATCTTGGACACGATTCCAGCCCCCACGGCGGATCCGAACGGGCCGTTGCAGATGCTCGTGTCGACGCTGGACTATTCCTCGTATCTGGGGCGGATCGCGATCGGGCGGATCGAGCGGGGCCGGGTGCGGGTAGGGGAGACGGTGGCGTTACTCCCCTTGGGTCCGCCGGGTCCTCTGGGGGATGGTCCGTACGAGCAGGCGAAGGTCGTGAAGCTGTTCTCCTTCGACGGGCTGGACCGGATCGAAGTGCAGGAGGCGTCCGCCGGCGACATCGTGGCGCTCGCTGGCCTGGTGGGCGTGGAGATCGGGAAGAGCGTGACGGCGCCCGACTACCTCGAGCGGCTCGCCGGCATCGCGGTCGAGGAGCCGACGATCTCGGTGGACTTCAAGGTGAACGACTCGCCGTTCGCGGGGCGGGAGGGAAAGTTCGTCACCGGCCGGCAGCTGCGCGAGCGGTTGTTCCGGGAGCTCGAGAAGAACGTGGCGCTCCGGGTGGAGGAAACGGACGATCCGCAGACGCTGACGGTCTCGGGTCGGGGGGAGCTGCATCTCGGCATCCTGATGGAGACCATGCGACGCGAGGGATTCGAGTTTCAAGTGAGCCGCCCGCGGATCATCCCGCGGGAAGGGCCGAACGGGGAGCGGCTCGAGCCGTACGAGGAGCTGATGATCGACTGCCCCGAGGGATACCTTGGCGTCGTGATGGAGAAGCTGGGTCCGCGCCGCTCGGAGCTGCTCGACATGCGGAACCCGGGGGTCGGCATGGTGCGGATGCGGTTCAAGATCCCCGCGCGGGGGCTGCTCGGGTACCGCTCGGAGTTCTTGACCGACACGCGAGGGACGGGGATCATGCACCACCGGTTTTTCGACTACGGACCGTGGGCGGGCCCGCTCCAGGGGCGGAGCCGCGGTGTGATGGTGGCGGACCGGGAGGGGGTGGCCGTGGGGTTCGCGCTCTTCAATTTGCAGGAGCGCGGGACGATGGTGGTGAAGCCGGGCGATCCGGTGTACGAAGGGATGATCGTGGGGGAGCACGTTCGGATCGGCGACATGGACGTGAATCCTTCGAAGGAGAAGAAGCTCACGAACATGCGGACGACCGCGTCGGATGAGATGATCACGCTGGAGCCGCCGCGGCAGGTGACGCTGGAGCTGGCGCTCGAATACATCGAGGACGACGAGCTGATCGAAGTGACACCGGCGTCCATCCGGCTGCGCAAACGCGCGCTGGGCGCCACGGAGCGTCGCAAGCTCGCGCGCAACGCGCGCTCGGCGGAGGAACAGTAGGCACAGAGTCGCGTAGCTCGTTCACGTGAACCGCAACCTCAGCTGGGGGTGCCAATGTTGTCCCGTGAGACGTCGGACTGGTCGCTCAAGCGTCGCAGCGACGGTCTCGACGACGAAGAGTTCGGAGACTTCGAGGAAGACAAGGATCTGGACGAAGACTTCGACGACGAGCTGGAGGAGGACGAGCTGGAGGAGGAGGAGCTGGACGATCTCGACGAGTACGACGACCTGGATGACGAGTTCGATGACGACGAAGACGAGGAGTTCCGACCGAAGAAGGGGCCGCGGCGGGAATGGGAGTGAGGCAGGGGGCCTGTAGCTCAGGTGGTTAGAGCGCACGCCTGATAAGCGTGAGGTCAGTGGTTCAACTAGCGCTGGCCGTTGTGTTTTCAATGAATTAGGCGAAGCCCACGACGGGCAGCGATGATGAGAAACGGCCTCGTTGGCACCACGATTGGCACCACGATCCTGCGAGCCAGAGACCATAAGTGAGCTCAATCCCTTACGTGGCGTCGTCGTCGTCTGACAAGTCATCCAGAGGCTCCAGGGACGAGACCGCTGCTCGAACGGCATCGAGCACCCTTCTCATTGGTGCCCAGTCCTCCGACGAGAGCGCTTCGGGGTGAGTCCGGGCCCTTTCGACTTTTGCCGCGAAGCGTTCCAGGAGCAGCTGCTTGTCAGTGATCTCCCCTTGGTACGAACCGAGTGCCTTGTCGAACCCTCTCCACTGGACCGGCGCAAGAGAGCCGTCGGCTCGCTCAAGCACGTCGCGACCAAAATACAGCTCGATACTGGCGGCGAGTCCATTGATGTCTGTGAGCGCTGTTCCTGTCGGTCCGAGGGTGGGATAATTCTTCAGCTCCTCGAGCACGGGAAGCTGGGTGATGGCCACGTTAGCTGGGAGGTTAAGGCCATTCAGTCCGCGGAGGGCGCTGGCGGCAGCGGTATCGTTGTCGAAGATCGCGACCACGCGGTTGATCACGCCCGCGGCTGCGAATGCCTTCACAAAGTTCACCAATGAAGGGGCACCACCTGGAACGTTGAGCTCGTCGAAATCCATGAAAGCGAAGTACTCACGGAGGTGGGGATAAATGAGTCCCAAGGCGGCTTCAAGGACACGCTTATCCGATCCCCCTTCAGTAAGTGCAATTATCCTCTGAGTTGTCTGATAGTCCGCCGATACCAAGTAGTCGGCTTCCTGAATCAGATCGTCATCGGTGTCGTACCAGCCACCGACGACAAGATCAGTAAGGTCCATCACCACCTCTGCGTCCTGATCGAGCACATCACACATTGCGCGCAGTACGGTGCGACTATCGTAGGATGGAAAGCCGAAGTGACCATCGCCCAGTGAATGGTCGTTGAGCATGTACGAAACCGGATAGTCACCCAAGAGCGATCCCTCTCGACTCCATCGAGGAGTTGCTTCCCACGATGTTGTGAGGATTCTCTTGAATCCTCCACGCCAGTCCTCTAGGGAAAGACGCTGGACTACCTCAACTTCTTGTTGGTAGCGCTCCACTAAAAGGTCAAAAGAGGCATCGCCGTGCGCCTGTTCCTGCATGCGGGTAAGGCTGGCTTGTACCTCTTCTCGCACGCGAAGAAGGCCGTGCTCAAACGCACGACCTGCGTGTTGCGCAGTGAATCCCATCAGGTCCAGGCGGTCGCGTAACCGGTTTACCGTTGAGCGGTATTCGACGACCGTGACGGCGTCGATGTCCTCCAGCTCGGCTACCCTATCGTACGTGTCGGCTGCCTGCGTGGCTGTCTGTTTCCGAATCTGCTTGTCACTCGGGCGGAAGAGAGACATAAGTAGCGGGTCGATGCCATTCTTGGTGGAAAAGAGTTCGCGATTGCCGATCGAGAAGCTTGCATAGCTACCCATTCGTGTACGCTCCGAGGTGGCGGAACAGACAGAATAATGCGGCTAAATCAGTCGCCCTTGCGAGACCGCGATGGGTGAGTGAAGTGGTCGTACCTTTGGTGACAGGGTCGGGACATGGCTCGCAGGTTCCATGTCGCGTTGTGCTGAATGTCGGGATCCACATGAGCCACTTCGAGCTCGGTCAACCAGCCCCAACGGCGCCGGGCGTCTCGATATCGCACCGGTCGACTAGTAACGTGACAGCGTCCTTCATGTTCGGTGCCGCACTCACCTTCACACTCGCACCGACCTTCGGCGCGTTCGAACACCCACAAGCGGAGAGCCTCCCAACCACCCCGCAGCCCTCCTCCCGATCTGCCACGTTTGGTTGTCACCTTGAGGCCGAGTTGCGATGGTTGGCTAGAGGCAGAGGCTCACGAGAAGTTCGCTTCGGGCCAGACGAGACTGGTCGAGTTCTTGGACACCTCCCAACGATCGGAGCAAAACCGCGTCAGTTTCACCTCAATGCGCGGAGACGGCCTCGTAAGGAAGGATACGAACCGCGCCGCGCCATCGTCGTCTTCGAATACGGGTGCAAGGACTGAATGAAATAGATCGCCGGTTCTGATGAGAACCAGCACAGCCCATGGACGGTCGCCGTTCATGCATAGATACATGAGCTTGTCGCTGACTGTGCCCACCAGACCCTTAGGTGCCTGGAGCAAGGGGCGAACTAGATTCACAAACTCGAGGAAGTGACGTTCAGCGTTCCGCAAGACATCATTCATCTGTTGGCCGACGTTCGCAAGAAAGAACGTTCCCAGAACGTCGTGACCGAGAAAGTGGCCACCGGCGGAGAGCGCGTACCGATAGCCCAGCATGTCGAAAAGGGTAAGGTGGGCGGCCTTTAGCAAGGAGCCGAGAGCCGCCATGCGCACGTCTTTTTCAATGTATATCTCCCACTTGGCGTCGAGCGCAGCGAGCGCTTCACTGGGCTGGAGCTTCAGGCCCAGCCGAACGGACTTCCTTGCTCCAGTCACGAAGAACTCTGAGTGATCTGATGGTACTTGCCCATGAGCCATGTAGTGTGGGACTTCCTTCCCGTTCAGAAGGATCCTTGGCTCTAAGCTTCGGGTGAGGTGCTTGTCCGTGCACACGTCCAAAGGGTCGTGTTTCCCACGCTCCTGGATAGGAATGAAGTCGCTCTCAAACGCGGAGCCATAGAAGGAGTCCACATCCTCTCTCTGAATCGTCCACCGTCTTGAGGAACCACGGAATGCCCTGTTGATGATGTGAGCACGACAGAGGGAAGCGTCCTCGTCACGAAACAGAATGGGGCAATAGAAGTGCGCGAAGGGGCGACCGACGACCGTTGCGTAGTCGGAGCGAAGTTGCGTGAGCTTTTTGACGGCGGCCTTGTCCAAGAATCGATCCCTTGCGATAGAACTCTGTCTCATAAGCTAGCAAGAGGATGTGCGAATCACGGCATCAGGTCCGCAGGTGCCAGGCGTCTCTGAATCCGGTTCACCTCCGATGCGCGCCGCAAGACAGCCCCTTCTTTGACGGCAGTACGAAATGAACTCTGAGATTGTCATGGCTTCCGACCCGTAGCGTCGGGGGCTATCATAGCGCCCGTTAGCAGTTGCTCTTCGAGAGAGGCAAGAATCTGATGGCAGGCAAGAAGCGGACAACGCCAAAGAGCCCCAAGCGCGTGAAGGCCACGAACGGCGCCACCGTCGGCTACGAAGCGCAGCTGTGGCAAATGGCCGACGCCCTCCGCGGCGGCATGGACGCCGCCGAGTACAAGCATGTCGTGCTCGGACTGCTCTTCCTCAAGTACATCTCCGACGCCTTCGAGGAGCACCACACCAAGCTGCTAGGTGAAAAGAAACACGGCGCAGACCCCGAGGACCCGGACGAGTATCGGGCGCACAACATCTTCTGGGTGCCCCCGGAGGCGCGCTGGTTGCACCTGAAGGCTCAGGCGAAGCAGCCGACCATTGGGCAACTGGTCGACGATGCCATGACCGGCATCGAGCGCGACAATCCCTCGCTCAAGGGCGTCCTGCCCAAGGACTACGCCCGACAAGGACTCGACAAGGCGCGGCTCGGTCAGCTCATCGACCTGGTCAGCAACATCAAGGTCGGCGACGTCGAGAGCCGCTCCAAGGACGTGCTCGGCCGGGTCTACGAGTACTTCCTCTCCCAGTTCGCGAGCGCCGAGGGCAAAAAAGGCGGCGAGTTCTACACGCCGCGCAGCGTCGTCAAGCTGCTGGTCGAGATGCTCGAGCCCTACAAGGGCCGCGTGTACGACCCCTGCTGCGGGTCATCGGGGATGTTCGTGCAGTCGGTCGAGTTCATCCGCGCGCACGCCAAAGGAAACGGCAACGGGGGCAAGGCGAAGGCCGATATCGCCATCTACGGCCAGGAGTCGAACTACACCACGTGGCGGCTCGCGATGATGAACCTCGCTATCAGGGGGATTGATGGGCTGATCGCCCACGGGGACACGTTCCACAACGACCGCCATCCCGATCTCAAGGCGGACTACATCCTGGCCAACCCACCATTCAACGTGAGCGACTGGCGCGGCGAGCTATTGAGGGAAGACAAGCGTTGGAGGTACGGCGTGCCTCCGGCGGGCAACGCGAACTTCGCCTGGGTACAGCACATCATTCACCACCTCGCGCCGACGGGGCTGGCGGGCTTCGTGTTGGCAAACGGGTCGATGTCTTCGAACCAATCGGGCGAGGGGGAGATCCGGAAGAACATCGTCGAGGCGGACCTGGTGGACTGCCTGGTGGCGCTTCCCGGTCAGCTGTTCTATGCGACTCAAATCCCGGTCTGCCTCTGGTTCCTGGCGCGTGATAGGAAGAACGGCCGGTTTCGCGATCGTCGGGGCCAGGTGCTGTTCATTGACGCCCGCAAGGTGGGTCGAATGGTGGACCGGACGCATCGTGAGCTGATGGACGAGGACATCGCCCGGATCGCGGGCACGTATCACGCCTGGCGCGGCGAGAAGGACGCCAGCGCGTACGTCGACGTGCCCGGGTTCTGCAAGAGCGCCACGGTGGAAGAGATCCGCAGGCACAGCCACGTGGTCACGCCCGGGCGCTTCGTCGGCGCCGAGGCGCAGGAGGACAACGGGGAGCCGTTCGAGGAGAAAATGAAACTACTTACCGCCACACTCCGGGATGAGATCAGGGAGGCCAGAAGGCTCGATGCCGCCATCCGGACCAGTCTGAAGGAGCTTGGGTATGGCGGGTAGCTGGCGCGCGTCGACGTGGGGGGAAGAGATCTCTCTTGAGTATGGCCGCGCGCTTCGCGGGGATGACGAGGCCACGGGGCCGTACCGCGTGTTCGGCACAAACGGACCGATTGGTTGGACCTCTGAACCCCTCGCGCAAGGACCAGGTGTCATCCTCGGGCGAAAGGGAGCTTATCGAGGCGTGCAGTACTCGCGCGAGCCCTTTTTCGTAATCGACACCGCGTATTACGTCGTGCCGAAGAGGGATCTCGACATGCGGTGGCTCTATTACGCCATCAAGTACTACAGGCTCGGAGATGTCGATGATGGATCGCCCGTCCCTTCGACAACTCGCGCAGCAGTCTACATGCTGAATCTGGACGTTCCCCCGCCAGATGAACAGCATGCCATCGCCCACATCCTCGGCACGCTGGACGACAAGATCGAGCTGAACCGCCGGATGAGCGAGACGCTGGAGGCGATGGCGCGGGGGATATTCAAGTCGTGGTTCGGGCACTTCGACCCCGTCCGCGCCAAGGCCGAAGGCCGCGACCCCGGCGTGCCCCAACTCGTCGCCGACCTCTTCCCGGATTCCTTCGAGGCCTCCGAGCTTGGGGAGATTCCGAAGGGGTGGGAGGTCGGGCGCTTCGGCGATGTAGTGGAGCAGCTTCGCGACCAAGAGAGCCCGCTCTCGTCGGCGAATGATCTTTTCCGCCACTTCAGCATCCCAGCCTTCGACGAGGGGCAAACTCCGAAGCCCGAGTACGGGCAGAGCATCAAGAGCCTAAAGTCGCGAGTACCGGCCGGGGTAATCTTGCTCTCAAAGCTCAACCCCGAAATCGAACGTGTGTGGATGGTCGACGTCCGCCCGGGCGAGCGCGCTGTTTGCTCGACCGAGTTCCTGGTGCTGCGCCCCCTGTCTCCGTTTACGCGCAGCTATGTCTATTGCCTAGCGCGTTCGTCGTTGTTCCGGCGGCAGATCGAGGGGCTCGTGACAGGAACCTCGAAGAGCCATCAGCGTGCCCACGTCGATTCGATTCTCAACCTCGCAGTGGTCGTGCCGCCTCCGCCCATCATCGCTACGTTCGATCACTCCGCGCATAGCCTGCTGGCGCGGACGCTCGACTGCCGGCGCGAATCTCACACCCTTGCCGCGTTGCGCGATGGGCTACTGTCCAAGCTCGTCTCCGGCGAGCTGCGGGTGAAGGACGCGGAGAGGTTCGCCGCGCAACTCCCTTGATGAGCGAAGCGCCCGACGCCACGGCAGGAGCGGCGAAACCGCTCCGTGAGCTCGTTCTCGAAGCCTTGCAGCAGAAGCCCGGGCTCAAGGCATCGGAGCTGGCGCGTGCGCTGGGCCGGGAGCGGCGCGAGGTGAATCGATGCCTGAGCTACGAGCTGGCGGGTCAGGTCCAGCAGGGAAGCGACTACCGCTGGCGATTGGCGCAGCGCGACAGCCTGAGGGCAACTTCAGGGTCCACGTCGACTAGCGAGATCTCCCTCCTCTGCCGGTATTACCTCGAATGCATCAGCCAGGACATGGACGAAGGCGTG
>Ga0193721_1000065_pt1 | contig 32430 bp, 26 predicted proteins | sample U2s2metaG_FD_145078 | JGI IMG/M metagenome (GOLD analysis project Ga0193721, IMG submission 145078) | Soil microbial communities from a riparian zone of the East river system, Colorado, United States - U2s2 | ecosystem: Environmental > Terrestrial > Soil > Riparian zone | place: USA: East River...
AAGGTGTCGATGCAATTGTCGAGGAGCTGAAGAAACTCTCCAAGAAAGTCAGTGATCGCACCGAGATCGCGCAGGTCGCAACCGTTTCGGCCAACTGGGACAAGACGATCGGCGAAATCATTGCCGACGCCATGGACAAGGTTGGCAAGGACGGAACGATCACGGTCGAGGAAGCCAAATCGATCGAGACCACGCTGGAAGTGGTCGAAGGGATGCAGTTCGACAAAGGTTATCTGTCGCCCTATTTCGTCACCAACGCGGAGGCGATGGAAGCTATTCTCGAAAATGCTTACATCCTTATTTACGAGAAGAAAATCTCGAGCTTAAAGGACCTGCTTCCGTTGCTCGAGAAAGTCGCGAAAGCCGGCCGTCCGCTCCTCATCATTTCTGAGGACGTGGAAGGCGAAGCGCTCGCAACCCTCGTGGTGAACAAATTGCGCGGCACGTTGCAGGTTTGCGCAGTGAAAGCGCCCGGCTTCGGCGATCGTCGCAAGGCGATGCTGGAAGACATTGCCGTGCTGAGCGGCGGGCGTCTGATCAGCGAAGATCTCGGCATCAAGCTCGAGAACATCAAGCTCGAAGACCTCGGCAGGGCCAAGCGCGTTACCGTCGACAAGGAGAACACCACCATTGTCGAAGGCGAAGGCAAAAAGGCCGATATCCAGGGCCGCGTCGCTCAGATCCGTCGTCAGATTGATGAGACGACCAGCGATTACGATCGGGAAAAACTGCAGGAGCGCCTGGCGAAACTCGCCGGTGGTGTTGCAGTCGTCAACGTCGGCGCTGCGACTGAGACCGAGATGAAAGAGAAGAAAGCTCGGGTCGAAGACGCGTTGCATGCTACGCGTGCGGCGGTTGAGGAAGGCATCGTCCCAGGTGGCGGTGTTGCGTTGCTTCGCGCGCAAAAAGCGCTCGATAACATCAAGGGCCTTGAAGGCGATGAGAAAGTCGGCGTGGCGATTGTGCGCCGCGCGATTGAAGAGCCGACGCGTCAACTTGCCGATAACGCGGGCCGCGAAGGCGCGCTCGTTGTTGAGGAAATCAAGAAGCGCAAAGGCAACGAAGGTTACGACGTAGCCAATGACGAGTACACCGACTTGGTAAAGGCGGGCATCGTCGATCCAACCAAGGTCACGCGCTCGGCGCTGCAAAACGCAGCCTCCATCGCGGGCCTGTTGCTCACCACCGAAGCATTGGTCACGGAGATTCCTGAAAAGGAAAAAACTCCTCCGATGCCCCCGGGCGGTATGGGCGGCATGGATTACTAAGCCGAATGACAATATGAATTCGAACAGCCGGACTCGAAAGGGTCCGGCTGTTTTGTTATGAACGTTCGACTACGTCGTAATCTTAGGCGGATTCTGATCGGTGTTGGCCTGACGTTGGTTGCCGTGCTGTCTATTGTGGCAGGACTCCAGCTGTTAGTTGAAAGAACGCTCGGCTTTATTTGAGAGACTGGATCTGTTATTCAGACTCCGCTGTGCGGGGGTTTCTCGGAAAGGTCTCGTCCCGATCCTTTAGTCCCTCACATCACCTTGGCGCCCAAGGTGCGCACGATCACCCATTTGTCTCCGCGCTTCTTGAGGAGATCCATAAAAATAAACTGACCGCTAATGTCTTTTCCATCGTGAAGCCTTTTTTCGGTGACGCTGGCTTGGACTACGGCCACATCGCCGAACACCTGCACATCCATAGGTCCAATTTCAAACGACAGGAGTTTGTGCTTGCCGGATTTAAAATCGCTTAGAAGGCTCGCTTTGGTGAAAATCTTGCCGGAGGAATCGACAGTTGCCCAATCATCGGCATAGATCTGATTGAGCTTGTCGACATCGCCGGCCACCATTGCATCTCCTGTGTCCTGTGCGAATTGCTTCATAGTCTCAACAATGGTCGGATCCTGTGATTGCGCTTTGGGCGAGTCGGCCGAAACCACCCTGGCGCCTGCGCTGCGCACGACCGCCCATTTGCCTGCACGTTTCTTGAGGAGATCCATCCAAAGAAACTGACCGCTCGTGTCTTGTCCTCGGTCCGTTCTCTTTTCCTTCACACTACCCTGGGCCACCGCCACATCCCCGAACACCTGCACGTCCACAGGTCCATTTTCAAACCACTCGAGTTTGTGCTTGCCGGATTTGAAATCGCTTAGAAGGCTCTCCTTAGTGGAAATTTTGCCAGAGGAATCGACGGTTGCCCAATCGTCGGCATAGATCTGGTTGAGCTTGTCAATATCGCCGGCCACCATTGCATCTCCCATATCCTGTCCGACTTGTTTCACTGCGTCGACAGCGGCCGGATCGTTGGAAGGCGCCTCGAGTGGCTGGGCCAAAACCAATCCAGCGCATAGACTGGTGAACAAAACTGCTCCGACGAATTTTTGCATTTGTAGTTTTTTCATTTGTTGTCCTCCTATTCGATTTACCGCGGGTTTGCTTTTCAGCAGGTAACGCAATGTTTGTGCCAACTACACGAGCGACCTCACAATGCACACTGAAAGAGGGACTTAGCTTTATTGGGCGAATTATGGTCGCCTCGCGGCAGTCCCGTTGTGGGGCAGTCCGGTCCCAATCCTGGGACGCAATTTGGGTCGATACCGTTAAACGCGGCCCGATGACGCGAGTATTACGTCGAAAGTGCCTCGCACTCCAGCACGATGGAGCTATACAAATATAAAAAGTCTCGCCATGCAAAGTTCCATGGGCCCGCGAAGTAACGGCGGATTACGCAGCGCCGCATAGCCGCAACCGAAGTTTAACCTCGGATTACACCGATAGCGCGGATGTTTTGGAGTGCGGCGCTGCTGCGCCGCTTTTTTCTGTGCCCACGAAATATACGAATGGACGGGAATGAAGACTCAGAAACACCGGCCCCGCATTGCGAGACGCAAGGAGGTAAGTTTGAGGAGGTCTCGGTGAAAGCTTTTAAAATGTTAGCGTTGTTTCGTGTGATTCGTGGGCCCTGCAAAGTCTTCGCAGAAAAACAAGATTTCCCCGCTATAGCAGTGCAGATCCCATTTGCAGCGTAGGACAGCTTCCTCTACGATTTGGCCAACGTGAGTTTAGCCGAGATTAAAACTGCCATCGAACACCTCTCGTTTGAAGAACGCGCCGAGCTCGCGGCGTGGTTGCACGGTTGGAACGATGACGAGTGGGATGAGCAGATGAAGCGCGATATTGCGAGCGGCAAGCTCGATGACGTTTTGCGCGAAGTCGAAGAGGATATCAAAGCAGGACGCGTCCGCGAACTGCCGTGACGTCCAGAACGCATCGACGCTTCTGGCGGGAGTTCAATAGACTACCAGCTCATGTCCAATGTCTCGCGCGAGAAAAGTTTCAACTCTGGCTGCGTGATCCGTTCCACCCTTCGATGCAGTTCAAGCCACTTGTCGGAAACGTCTGGTCGGTGCGAATCGGCGATCACTATCGCGCCGTCGCACAGAAGCACGGCGATCTCGTCGTTTGGTTTTGGATCGGCACGCACGAAGACTACAACAATTTCATCAAGCAGTTACGCTAAGACCCGGCGGGCGCGCGCTACATTTGGTAAAATCGGCCGATGAACGATCTCGAGAATGCAGCGCCGGCTTCGAACTTGTTCGAAGCTGAACTTGGCCGGCAAATTCTGGTGAGCGAAAGAGAGCGCGCCAGCTTGCAAGCGCTGATCGGCGTGGCGCTTTTGCTGATCATCGGTGTAGTCAAGGCCATTCGCGTCGCCACCGCGAACCCGTGGCCGGCGTTCAATGCCGCCCTAGCCGTGGTGGCGATCCTCGTTGTCTACGAGTTGGCCATGCGACAGTTGTTTGATCGATATCTTCGCCAGGATCGACAACTGCCGCCGGTAATCCGGTACCTGAACGTCGCCATCGAAACGAGTTTCCCCACGATTCTCCTGGCTGCGTTTGGGAACATCATGCGGGCCGATGTCGCGCTGACCAGCGCAGTCGTGCTCGGTTATTTTTTCTTCATCATTTTGTCCGCGCTTTCGCTCGACTTTCGGCTCAGTGTTTTCGCTGGGGTAGTCGCCGCCGCCGGTTATGGCACGCTGACCCTGATCTTTCGCGAACAACTGCCATTTGGGCCGGGCCAACCGTCGGAAAGCAGTGTCGCGTATATCATGCGCCCTATTCTTCTTTTGCTCTGCGGGGTGACTGCAGGTTTGGTCGCGGCGCGCATTCGCTCCGGTATTCTACGGTCGCTTGACGCTGCGGAGGAACGCCGGCGCATTGTGCAGATGTTTGGGCAACACGTTTCGCCAGCGGTGGTGAACCAATTACTCGCCCAACCAGCCGGTCTTCGATCCGAGCTGCGGGATGTCTGCATTCTTGTCCTCGACATTCGCAATTTTACTGCATTTGCCGAAACAACGGCGCCGGATTCAATCGTCAATTATTTGAACCAGCTTTGGGGCAAAGCCGTGAGAATCGTTAACCAACATCACGGCGTTGTGAACAAATTTCTCGGGGATGGATTCATGGCTGTGTTCGGCGCGCCGCTCCTTATGGGGAACCATTGCCAGAATGCCATCAACGCCGCGCGAGAACTGGTAGCCGAAATCAAGCGCGCGACCGACGCGGGCGAGATTCCGCCGACACGGATCGGCATCGGAGTGCATTCGGGCGAGGCGTTGGTTGGCAACATCGGTTCGGCCGAGCGCCGCGAATACACTGTGATCGGCGACGTTGTGAACGTCGCATTTCGTATCGAGCAATTGAATAAGGAACTGAACTCGAGCTTCCTCGTTTCAGAATCGGTGCAGGAAACCGTCGGTGAACTCGAGGGCGTCGAATCCTCGGCTTCAGTTCCGATCCGCGGCCGAAACGCGCCGGTTCGGATTTACAAGCTGGGCTGATTCGGGGCAGAAGTTGATGGTTGAGAGAACGCTTCGCTTTAGTTGAGAGATTCGATCTCGCTACTCGGGCAACGTTTCTCCCGACCCTCCGATTTCCGCCGGAAAGTCTTTGAGTTTGAGTAACCCGTCTTTCATCGGAAGAATCGTTTGATTCGTGCGCTCCCGCGCAGCTCACCTACGGCCCCCGCAGGTCACCATCTATCCGCCGGCTCCCAGCCGGACCGTATTCCGCATCGCCAAGGTGCTACTCAGGCAGCGTTTCACCTGATCCGCCGATCTCTGCTGGGAAATCCTTCAACTTAGGGAGGCCATCTTTAATAGGCAGGACGGTTTCTTCATAATTCAGGTGCACCTTTGGTTTGAACGGAAAATTCCGGAGCGCGCCGATACGAACATCCATTAAACCGAGCGTTGGATGCTCGACGATGATGTGGCCGCCGCACTTCGTGCAATAACCACGTTCGCTGATGTCGCTGCTTTTAAATCGTCCGAGAAATTCCTCGCCTTTGGTGACGCTGACATTCTCTTTCTTCCATAACGTGAATGCGCTCACCGGTGCAGCGGAATAACGCCGGCAGTTCTCGCAATGGCAATAACCCACGTCCAGAGGATCGCCGCTCATCTCGATCTCAACCGCTCCACAGTAACATTGACCCGCATGCGTCTTTGCCATTGTTGTTTGATGATGGCACAAACCCGACGAGCTTTGCAAGGCCGCTACAGATTCTTCTGCCTTCAGGGGGCCCCGTCGTTTTGCGGTCGTTCTTTCGCATGATTAGAAACTCGTTAGGCGAATCCCGACGCAAATTTGCTTTCATTAGCTAGGCGAACCGTGCAGGGTGGTCACGGAGGTTTTATGACGATCTGGCAAATTATTCTGCTTATCGCCGGTTTCGGAGCAATCGGTGGAATTGTTAACTCAGCAATCAGCGGCGAGTTCAATTATCCACGGTTTGATCCAGCGGCGAAGGTTTGGCGTCCGGGCTGGTTCGGCAATGTGCTTGTCGGCTCGGTCGCTGCAGTCGTGGTCTGGGGCGTTTACGGCCCGCTGGCATCGTACGACTTGGTAACCGGATCAAAAATTGAGTTACACCTGACTGTCGCCCAGCTTCTGACGTCGCTTGTTGTTGGCTTGAGCGGTGGTAAAATTCTTACATTGATGGCCGAGAAACAGGCGGCGACGATTTCAAAGGATCAGCTGGCTGCCACCTTAAGCGCGCTAACGAAAGGTTGATTATGATTATCGAAGACGACAAAGCCGCGAAGATTCAGAAGCTTTTGAAACGGCTTTCCACGGCGGACACGTTTCAATCGGTTGCGATCACCAGGGAAATCAAGGATGTGGCGACTGAAAGTGTGGAGCCCGAGAATCCGACTGCGACAGGCAATCCGGTCGCGATTGATCCGCCGCAAGATAAGTAGAGCTCTGAAGTAGAGCCTGGCGAAGATTGCGCGCCCGTTGGCGATCTGGCTTGCCATCGGCGCATTCATCGCGCATGATGAAGTCCCGATGATCAGAGCGAACTGTCGGGCGCGGTTTACCGCGGCTGATTTCGATTTCATCGTGCGCACGCTCGCGCGGTCGCAAACAGATCAGGTTTCTCTTGTCGATCTCTTGAGCGATGTCGAGACACGCGATTCTGTTCTCGATCATCCGCGATTGGTTGATGCAATTCTAAATCACTGCGGACATCTGCGGATCTCGTCGCAGTTTTATTTTTATGTTCTCGCCCGGCACGTTTTGCAGCAGGGCGGGATCGGCGATCGAAAGTTGTGCGACTATGTCGCATCGTTGCTTGAGACGTTTTCGCATGCGAGCCAGTTGCAAATTTCTGAAAGCATCGGCGAACGTGTTGAGCAATACATCCATGACATACTCATCGCGCTGACCCGCGCGACGCCCGAGCAAGCGTTTTTGCTTCGGGCACACATAGGTAACTATTCGCTTTTCATCAGCGGAATTTTTCATCCGGCCGTTGCCGGACAGCGCAGTATGCGCGGCGGACCGGATCTTGAATTCTATGAGCAAGTCGGTCGGACGAACTATCAGCTCGTTGCCTCACACGCCACCGCTCGCCGCTGCGAACTGGATGACGTTTTCGAAGGATTGGCGGATCAGTTCCGCGACGTTCGACTCGCGTTGAACCAACTCTCCGATCGATTGCTCAACCTGGATGATGACCTGCGCCCGTCGCTCTCCTTGTGAACGAGACGCTTTTCAGCCAAATCCAGAAGTTATTTGAGCGAACCTACGCGCAGGTGGGGATCAATCTGGAAGATTGTCTAATCGATCGTACCCGCTGCGCGCAATTGTCTATCCTCGCGGGGAGATCGGCGCGCGAATTAAGTGAGCTCGCGCGCACATTTCTGCGTGGCGCTGGAGATCAACTTTATGTGGGTATTTATTATTCGCGCTGGCTCATTGAGCAGCTCGAACAGCACGATCCCCGCGCAGGCGTGGGCGATCGCAATATCCGCTCGCTCATCATGTTCGTGGAGGAACTCAATCATGCTTTGCATGCAGCGCTTCAATTCAAAAGCGGAATCCGCGAGATTGCCTCCGAAGATTTTGCGCGCAATCTGGAGCTCCAGGCGCAGGTCGATACCTATCTCGTTCTGCTGTTGTTTATCGCGTTCTTCCGAAAAACGCAGCGAGTTTCGCGCATGGACCGGCGCTGGCTGCGCTTTCATCTGTTCGCCCGCCAATGTCCGGAGGCATTTCGCGATGCAAATCTGCGTGGCCGCTATCTCGAGACGAGCCAGCTCGCGGCGAGTTACACATATTACCTCGACACGTTGAACAGCCAGCGGCGTCTTGATGAAATCCGCCGTTTTCATTCACTCGATTACGGTGAAAAAAAGACGCGGATCCTGGCCCTGCCGGACAGGACCGCAAACTAGCCAAAAAGCTCACCATCGTTCGCGCGGAGTAGACTCGCGAAATGAGTCGTGATGGTCACATGCGACAAAATTCTGCAGTCGTATCTCGGGATCATCAACGACGTCCCAGACGCGCGGTTGGTTTCGTCACGCAATGTCTGTATCTGACGTCGGCTGGTGGTTGCGTAAACGCCGATGATTTGCTGGTCACCGCCCAATTCGCTCACCGGACGCTGCCGATCATTTGGAAACTCCGGGAGAACCCCATGTTTGTCGCGCGGTGGGCTCCGGCGTGTTCAGCCGTCGTTGCGCTCCTCGGCAGTTTTTGGTTCGTGGAGCGAGTGTACACGAATTGATGGCGAGTATATCGATTCGTCCAGGTTATTCTTGACCCTGGCGTTCGTTGTTGTAGCCGCCTCGCTGTGTCGCAGCGCTCTGGCTACAACACTGCAGTTCGACGGGAGAAATTGCGCCAACGAAGGTTATGCCATTTACTGCTCCATGCCTGCGTACCCAACAAGCCCTAAAGAAATGACGGGCGGAATGATGTATTTCCCGCGAATGCTGGAGAAGATTCGGCTGCACGCGCGCGGTGAGTTACACGAGGACTATCATGAGAACCTCGGTGCGTCTCGAACGCTTGATGGCGCCTGCTGCAATTTCTTGCGCGTCAACTATGACGATCTTCGCGAGCACGTCCTCCAAGGTGGAACTAACGAAGAAATCCTTGAGTGGTGTTTTCAAAGCGGCCGGCAGCCGAATGAGGGGGACTTGTTTGTCTGGAATGGATTCGTGTCGAAACTCGGATGGCGCGATTCTTTCACTCCAGTGTTGGAGAAAAGGAAAAAGAAGTACGGCATCGCCGATCGCACTGACATTCTCACAATTGCCGACCTTATCGATTTCGATGAAGGCCGGTCCTCGAACAGGTCCAAGACTTTGTGACTTCCCGACACGTGATCTATCGACGAATTTTCGGCGTTGTCAGTTGTCTGTGCGTCCTGGCTTTTAGCGCGTGTGAATATGAGGTTCCAATCACGGCGAGTCCGACTCGCAAAGTGCAGGAACAGCTTCTCGGAAACTGGGTTTCACTGGACGGCAAGGAGAACATGAGGGTGCGGCGGTTGGATGACAGTTCTTACGTTGTCTATTACGATGGCGATTTGTTCCGCGCATATCACTCCGATCTCGCGGAAATGCCGTTGGTCAGCGTGCAGGATCTCAACTCAAACGATCGCAAGTACGCTTATGTCGTTTGGAAATTGTCGAGTGACGGCAAGGGTCTGACTTTACGGAGCGTCAATAAGCTGATCCCGAAGGAAACCAAGGACTCCGCGGCGGTTGCTGCGCTTTTGACAAAAAACGCGCGTAATCCTGAGCTGTTCGGCGAGGAAATCGAGTTTCGCAAGGAGAAGTAACACTCGCCGCGCTACATCCGGCGTGGCCAATCCAACGAAAATGTTGTAGCGGAGATTCCAGATGTCTGAATTGAAACAATCACGCGTCGTTTTTCTTCTGTCGCTTTCATTATTTTTGTGGGCTGAACGAGTTGGTGCGCAACAAACGCCGGCGGAAACGTCGAGTCCCACCGCGTCGCCGTCGTCGACACCTGCTGTGTTTTCACCGCAAACACTGGCGGAGCTGAAACGATTGCAGCAGGCAGCGCTGACCAGTGACTACGCTTACCGGCAGGTCGCGCATTTATCGAACAAGATCGGACCGCGATTGACCGGATCCGCGCAGGCGGCCAAAGCCGTTGAGTTCGTCGCCAGCGAATTAAAGGCAATAGGCTGCGAAGTGCAGCTCGAAAGAGTGATGGTGCCGCACTGGGTGCGCGGCGAAGAAACAGCAGCGCTCGTTCAATTTCCCGGACAGGCAGCGAACACCACGCAGAAAATTGTCTTGTGCGCGCTCGGGGACAGCGTCGCGACACCTGCGGATGGAATCGAAGCAGAAGTGATCGCTGTGAGAAATTTCGATGAACTAAAATCGCTGCCTGGAGAGAAAGTCGCAGGCAAAATCGTACTGTTCAATTATCTCTTCGACAAACAAATGGCCGCGGAAGGTCGTGGCGGCGAAGCATACGGAGAGGCAGTTGTTTATAGAGCCGATGGCCCGAGCGCGGCCGCGCGGCAAGGCGCTGTTGCGTGCTTGATTCGTTCAGTGGGCGGCGCCGACTATCGGCTGCCACATACTGGACAGACGGATTACGCAAATGATGCGCCGAAAATTCCAGCCGGCGCGGTTACCGCGGAGGATGCAGATTTGATCGCGGACCTGGTCCGCCAGGGACCGGTGAGACTGAAATTAGTTCTCACGCCCCAAACTCTGCCGGATGTTGAAAGCGCCAACGTCATCGCCGACATCAAAGGCAGCGAACATCCCGAACAAGTGATTGTCGTTTCGGGTCATCTGGACTCATGGGACCTGGGCACAGGCGCGATTGACGATGGCGCAGGCGTCGCAGTCTCGATGGAAACGGCAAACCTGGTCCAAAAACTTCATCTCAAACCAAAGCGCACAATCCGCGTGATTGCGTGGATGAATGAAGAGAATGGGCTGGCCGGATCGAAACAGTACGCAAAAGACCATGAAAAAGAATGGATAAACCATTTTGCGGCCATGGAAACAGACGGCGGTGCCGATCATCCGCTTGGCATCAACATCAAGGCAAAACCTGAAGTGAAAAAGATATTCGCGCCGATCGCAACAATTTTGCAGGAATCAGGCGCGGGTATGCTGAATCTGGTCGAACATTGCGGCGCTGACATTGGACCGATGGAGAAAGCAGGTGTGCCTGCTTTCAGTCCGATTCAGGACAGTCGTTTCTATTTCAATTATCATCACACAGCCGCTGATACGCTGGACAAAATTGTCCCGAAAGAATTAGCAGAGAATGCCGCCGTCGTCGGAGTTCTTGCGTATGCGCTTGCAAACATGGAGCAACCATTGCCGCGTTGAATTGTAGTCGCCTCGCTGCGTCGAGGCGCTCCGCGTGTGTTGACCGGTGCGCGCGGCATGGCGACACAGCGCCGTGGCTACATATCTTCCAGTGATGCCGCCTTTACCGGTGTTTTAGATTGCGCATCTCGTTCAGCGCAAAATTAGCTGCTCGCCGGCCCCGATTCCTAACAAATCGCCATGGTCCGGCATCGACGAAATAAGTGAGCAGAATGCTGTCGCGCGTTTTCACTTCCTGTCCGACTGGGTCGGCGGAATGCCATGTATTGTCAGCCACCGCAAACGCGTAGCCGCTATTGGGTGAGAATGGCATCTGCGCCTTTTTGGGTTTTCTCCCATTTGGGAGCACTTCATGGAAAATGGTCCCGATATGTGGTGTCGAGTTATCGGGCGGCAGATAAAACTGGACGGTAATTCCCTTCCAGAGGCTATCTGTGTGTTTGAAGATGCGGTATCCGGGAATATCGCGAGTCAGAATCGGCACCGGATACATTTTGACGTTCCCAAACTCGGCACCGAACCTGCGCTCCAAGCCTGGCGCTAGTCGCTCCATGAAAGCTTTCTCCAACTCTTTGGAACGCAATGCACGGCCGGCTGCGTCCCAGATTTGGCGCTTCATCGGCGGCAAATGACGGATGTACTCCGGGAAAAGATCGATCTTGGTACGAGTGGGTTTCCCATCGGCCCTGCTGCTGCCCATTTTACTCTTGCCAGACATGGCGCGGTAGTCGTCCGTCACAGGCATCGCCAGCAACATCTCCGTGTAAAAGTCATCTGGAAATACGCGCTCAAATCTCAAGTGAAGGAATGGTGCATCGTCAGCACTCGCGTTTCGGACTGAGTTCGCCACGAAAGCGGTCAAATTGTTGACTGACCACGATTGTCTCATTGATTGAATTGTTCCCGTGAATCATGAGTCAAACAACTGAAAAACGCTCGCGGTTCGCGCGCTTTGGGAGATGGGTTGCCGAGTTAGTTCTGGTGTTCGTCGGCGTTTACGCGGCGTTCTGGCTCAGTAATTTCCAGCAACGCCAGCAGGATGCGGAACGGCGCGACCAAATCCTGGCTTCGCTTGAACAAACGCTACGCGAAGGAATCGAGAGCGGCAAAACTGCGACCGCTAGGGAAGAACGAGACGCAGCCGAGTTTCGACGCGAGCTCGACGCCGGTGAGATGCCCCCGCTGCAGCCGTTTGTTTTCACCACTGATTATAGTCCGGGCGACATCGCCACACTGCTTCAATCCGGCGGCGTTCAGTTGCTCGAGGTGAAAACGCTCAAGGCCTTGCGGGAAATGGAATCCGTAATTCGCTGGGGTCTAAGCGGCACGCAGCGTTATCAGAAATTAAGCGACGAGCTGATCGTGCCGAATCTCGACCAGGAGATTTCCTTCTTCTACGACCCCGCCACCAAAAAATTGCGAAAACGTTTCGAGATTTATCCCCAGGCTCTGGAAGCAACAGTGAAATTTGCCCACGACTTGGATCGAACTAAAACTGAACTGCTCAAGCAAATTCAAGCGGAACGGCAACGAAATCATTAATGCGAGATCTAATAATGTTATTCTGAGCGAAGCGAAGAATCTCGGATCATTTCTGAGCCACTCTCCGCCCAAACAAAATCAGAGATGTTTCGCTTTGTTCAACATGACAACGCCGCCTAAGAGATAAGTCCTAACATGAATCCAACGCTGCGAGTCTTCGCACTTCTTTTGTCTCTCTTGGCCGCGACTTCCGCGTGGTCCGCGGATTATTCTTCCCCGACCGAGAGCGATTTTACGATTCGCGATTTCAAATTTGCCTCGGGCGAAACATTGCCAGAGCTGCGTCTCCATTATCGAACGCTGGGAAAACCGGAGAAAGATGCGCAGGGCAAAACGACAAACGCCGTTTTGATCATGCACGGGACAACTGGCAGCGGCGCGCAATTCATTCGCCCCGAGTTTGCAGGTGAGCTTTTTGGCAAGGACCAGCCGCTCGATGCTACGAAGTTTTTCATCGTGTTGCCGGACGGGATTGGTCACGGCAAATCGAGCAAGCCAAGCGACGGCATGCACGCGAAGTTCCCCCGCTACGGCTACATCGACATGGTAGAGGCGGACTACCGTCTCTTAACAGAGGGACTCGGCGTGGATCACGCGCGACTGGTCATGGGAACGTCAATGGGCGGAATGCACACATGGCTCTGGGGTGAGCTGCATCCCGATTTTATGGATGCGCTGCTGCCGCTGGCGAGTTTGCCGACGCAGATTTCGGGCCGCAATCGTGCCTGGCGCCGCATGGTCATCGACGCCATCCGCAATGATCCAGCCTGGGACGGCGGTGAGTACAAGACTCAGCCGCCGAGCTTGCGCACAGCCGCGGAGATGCTTTGGCTCATGAGCAGCAATCCAGTCTTACGTCAGAAAGACGCGCCTACGCTTGGAAAAACAGATGAAGTTCTCGACAAATTCGTTGAGCAAATCGTCAAGACTGATGACGCCAATGACATTATTTACGCGCTGGAGGCTTCACATGATTACGATCCGGGGCCGAACCTTGAAAAAATCCAAGCTCCGCTTGTGGCAATCAACTCCGCCGATGATCTGATTAATCCGCCCGAGCTCGGTATTCTTGAACGGGAAATCAAACGCGTTCCACATGGCCGCGCAATCGTGATTCCGTTCAGCGACAAAACGCGCGGCCACGGCAGCCACACCCTGGCGGCATTGTGGAAAGATCAGTTAGCGGATCTGCTTAAGGAGACAGAAAAGTAACCACGGATTTGCCCGCCGCGGCGGGCAGGCCGCGGATAAACAGCGGATTAAACAGAGATTGAAATTTTGGTCCGCCGATATCTCCCCTACCTAAACAACAGTCCATTTGGGCTTGTAAATTTTCCTGACCCCGGATAAAAAACGCGGAATGCCGGCAGCGTTGCGCAGCACAACGCGGGATAGCTTGTTTGGTTCCACGCGGTGGACAGTCGTGCGCCAGGCGGGCGATTCCCAGACATCATCGGAGCATGCGCTCAGCGCGCTTTCCGAGCTCTGCCAAATTTATTGGCGGCCGGTTTATCTCTTTGTGCGGCGGCAAGGAATTCCGCAACACGATGCGCAGGACCTTACGCAGAGTTTTTTTGCAGACCTGATCGAGAATCGCGTTTACGCGAAAGCGGATGAAATGAAGGGGCGGTTCCGCTCGTTTTTGCTCGGCACTCTGAAACATTTCCTGGCACACGCGCGTGACCGTGACCGAGCGCAAAAACGCGGCGGCGACGTCCTGCGAGTGCATCTCGATGAGGCCGCGCTTTCGGAAGTCGAAACGCATGCCGCGCGCTGCCAGAACCGGAGCGCGGACGGAGTCTTCGAGCGTGAATGGGCGACTTCACTGTTGCGACAAGCGCTCGACCGGCTGGCACAGGAATACGCGGTCGCAGGCAAAGACGCGTTGTTTGAAGCGCTAAAAGTTCATCTCACGGGAGCCCCGACTGCAGCGGTCCCCTACGAAGAAATGGCGAAGCAGCTCGGGCGTGCGGCTACGACGCTGCGCAGCGACGTGGCGCGTTTGCGGGCGCGCTATCGTGCAATTTTGCGGGAAGAGGTGAGCGGCACGGTGATCGATCCGAGCGATGTCGATGAAGAGCTGCGTCATCTGCGCCAGGCAATGGCCGCATAGGGTAGGAACCCAATGCCGGCTATTAGCAAAAACCCGCGTGTCTGCGAAACCTGTGGATCGCCCATTGAGACTGCCAGCTCAGGCAAGCTCGGCTGCGCGGTTTGTTTGTTCGATGCCGCATTGGATCGGGTGGCAGAGGAGAGCGATCTCACGTTTGCAACGGCGCCGGACCACCTCGGTGTTTACACAATCGAGCACCGGGTCGACGGCAGTGCTTGGGAACTCGGTCACGGCGCCATGGGCATCACGTATCGCGCGATCGATAAAGTCCTCGACCGTCTGGTCGCGTTAAAAATCATCAACACCAAACTTGGATCGCGCAGCACAGAGGCGCGTGAGCGGTTCATGCGGGAAGCGCGCGCTGCGGCTGCGTTACGCCACCCCAATGTTGCGACCGTATATCAATTCGGAGTTTGTGAAGAGACCGGGCAGTTTTTTTACGCGATGGAATTGATCGAAGGCGAGACGCTCGAGGAACGCGTTCGCCGGCTGGGACCGCTCGATGTTTTGACTACGATTGATATCGCCCTGCAAGTGACCGCGGCGCTGGCCGCCGCAGAAGAACACGGGCTGGTCCATCGCGATCTCAAGCCGGGGAATCTGATGCTTGTCAGCGCCGGCAACAGCGTAAAGGTGATCGATTTCGGCGTCGCCAAGGCGGTAGCAGAGAAAACTAATGCAATGGCGCTCACTCACGGCGGGTTCGTCGGCACACCGGCGTTTGCCAGCCCGGAGCAGTTCACCAACGCGCCAGTGGACGTGCGCTCAGACATCTACTCGTTAGGCGTGACGCTTTGGTTTTTGCTCACCGGGCACATGCTTTTTAGCGGCCGGACGATTGAAGAAATTCGCGATGTTCGCCGATCACAGCCATTGCCCGTCGAGCAACTGAAAGCCGCGCGGGTTCCACCCCGTTTTATCGCATTGCTGAAGTCGATGTTGGCGGTCGAACCGGCAGCCCGGCCTGGAACGCACGATCTGGCGGCACGCCTGCGATATTGCGCTGCACAGGCAAGCGGCGCGCAACGCACACGCGTCTTTCTCGCAGCAGCCGCCCTGACGTTGATTCTCGGCGCGTCCGCATTTTTTGTTTCGCGTTCGCTACGAACCCATCCGGCAACTGCGGGATCGGTGTCGAGTTCCGCGCCACCGGAGAAAAGCATAGCCGTACTGCCTTTCGAAAACCGAAGCGAAGAAAAAGAGAACGCCTACTTTGCCGATGGCGTTCAGGACGAGATTCTGACGCGCTTATCCAAGATCGCCGATCTGAAGGTGATCTCGCGCACATCGACGCAACATTACAAAAGCGCACCGGGAAATCTGCCGGAGGTTGCCCGCCAACTTGGCGTCGCCCACATCCTGGAAGGAACAGTGCAAAAACGCGGCGACACCGTGCGCGTGAATGTGCAGCTCATCAAGGCCGCCAACGATTCCCATCTTTGGGCGGAAACGTTTGATCGCAAACTAACCGACATCTTTTCGGTCGAGAGTGAGGTATCCAAAGCCATCGCTGAGCAGTTGCGAGCGCACCTTACCGGTCAGGAAGAGCAAGTCATCACCGCCAAACCAACAGACAATACCGAGGCTTACGATGCTTACCTGCGCGGGCTGGCTTATACTCTAAGAGGTGCAATCACACCTGCCAACGCCCTTGAGGCACAGAAATATCTCAGGGAAGCTGTGCGGTTGGACCCGAAGTTCGCCCTTGCTTGGGCGCTGCTATCAAATGTGGAAGCGCGCGGCTACGTCGCGCAGGCTCTTCAACCAACGGTGGCCCTGCGTGAAGAGGCACGGCAGGCAGCCGAAACGGCACTCACTCTTCAGCCCAATCTCGGCGAGGCCGTATTGGCCAAGGGATACTACCACTATGGTTGTCTGAAGGATTACGACACCGCGGTGCGTTACTTTGAGCAAGCACGTCAATTCCTGCCCAATAGCAGCCGAATTGCGGAATCGCTGGCCTATGTCACTCGGAGGCGAGGCCAGTGGGACCAGAGCGAAGTCTACTTCAACGAAGCCGAGCGGCTTGACCCGCGCAACGTTAACCTATTCGCCCAGCATGCCCTTTCCTATGCCATGCTCCGTCGTTTCCGCGAAGCGCTGCGAAAGTTTGATCAGGTTCTAAACATTACGCCGGACGACGTCGATACCCTCGCGGAAAAGGCGGCTATCGCGCAGGCTGAAGGTGACCTGCCCCGTGCGTCGGCGATCCTCGCTCCGCTTCACCCGGCCGCCGACCTCAACCAAGCTTTAGAAACACAAGTTTACCAGGCGATCTTGGAGCGCCGGCCCGCACCAATCATTCCTCGCCTAAAGGAAATATTGGCCAGGCCTGATCCAGCGTTGGGTTACATCAATGGCGAACTGCGCTTTTGGCTGGCTTGGGCGCAAGAAGTCGGCGGCGATCACGCAGCCGCGCGGGAAAGTTGGCAAGAGGCGCGCAGCGAACTGGAACCTTTACTTAAAAAACAGCCAGAAAATGAGAGGCTCATTGGAGATCTCGCCCTCACCAATATGGGCCTTGGTGATAAAGCCGCCGCGTTAGCTCTGGTAGAACGGGCGATGGCCGTAAATCCGATTGAAAAGGACGCGATGACTGGCCCCACACCGATCGAGATCCTGGCCCGGGTAGCGGCGCAGATGGGAGAGCCGGACCGTGCAGTTGCCGCTTTACAGAAACTACTCTCGATACCCTACGGAGGCCCGCTGACTGCAAACGTACCGCTCACTTCTGCGTTGCTGCGTCTCGATCCAATGTTCAACCCGCTCCGCAGCCCTGAAGAACCGCGGTTCCAAGGGGCGAACTGAAGCTGTTCCCGTGGTCGGGCGTGCGTTGCCTCCGAAAGACGCGAAGGACCCGAAAAATTTCAGAAGTAGATCTACGTTTCGTTTCGTCGGCCGATCCCACCTCCGCCGTACTGGGCACGCGACCTGACTGAAGGAGACACGGCGGACTGGAGACCGCCGCTTCCCGATACGCTGCCCAATCCGTGATATCCGCGTGATGCGTGGTTCAAAACAAAACTTTTTTGCAACGCCGTCCAAAATTTTCGGAAGGAATGCGTGACGGCCAACTATGAGTTCCCCAATGGATGTTGCCTTTGGTCGCCGCGGCGACCTGCTGCGCACCAAGGGGAAATCAGAGAAGGCCAAAGAACGAAAGGAAAATTAAATCATGAAAAATCGAAACATCGTATTCACAACTCTTTTGCTTGCGCTTGCCTGCTTTGGGCTTTCATCTCCGAAGGCTTTCGGCGTTGTTCCAGCACCGGATGGAGGCTATCCGGGAGGCAATACTGCCGAAGGACAGAACGCCCTTTTGGGCCTTACCACCGGCCAATTCAATACCGGAATTGGCATATTCTCGGTGCTGAGTCTCACCGATGGTAACTTCTGCACAGGTATCGGCGCAGGGACGCTCCTTGCCAACACAGCAGACGAAAATACGGCCACCGGTGCTGGGGCGCTTTTAAGCAACACCACCGGCGAGGAGAACACGGCCAACGGAACGTTTGCCCTGTTTAGCAACACCGAAGGTAACCAGAACACGGCGGTCGGTGATAACGCGCTCTTTAGCAATACAGAAGCAGGCTTCAACACCGCTACCGGTCACAGCGCGCTTTTTAGCAACACCAGCGGCAGCTCCAATACAGCCAATGGTCAATCTGCGCTCTTTGACAACACCACTGGCGATAGCAACGTCGCCATTGGCTTTATTGCGCTCTCTAACAACACCGGCGGCAGCGGCAACATTGCTTTGGGTGCGGGAGCCGGCTTCAACGTCACCAGCGCCGATAACGTCATTTGTATCGGCGCGTTAGGTGCGAACGTGAGCAACAGGTGCTATATCGGCCACATTCGGGGCGCGACAGTGGGAAACGGCGACGGCGTAAATGTTATCGTAGACTCCGACGGTCAGCTGGGCACGTCGAACTCCTCGCGCCGCTTTAAGAAAGATATTAAACCGATGGATCTAACCAGCGAAGCCATCCTGGCCCTCAAACCGGTCACGTTTCATTACAAGAACCTAGACAGCAAAAAAGCCGAAAACACGCCTCAATTCGGTTTGATTGCGGAGGAGGTGGCCGAGATAGATCCCGACCTGGTGGTGCGCGACGCCGACGGCGAGCCTTTCACCGTGCGCTACGATGCGGTCAACGCGATGTTGCTCAACGAGTTCCTTAAAGAACACAAAAAAGTCGAGGAACAAAGCTGCAAGATGCGGGAACAGGAAGCGACCATCGCAGAGCTGAAATCTGGAGTGAAGACACTCGCTGCAACTGTGAAGGAGCAAGCCGCGCAAATCCAGAAAGTCAGCGCCCGGATTTCAGCCGGCAAACCAGCTCCACAAGTCGTGAGCAATAACCCTTAAAACTGCCTTGCAAGAAAAAGACACTGAACTATGAAAAATCGAAACATCATATTCACAACTCTTTTGCTTGCGCTTGCCTGCTTCGGGCTTTCATCCCCGAAGGCTTTGGGTGTTGTTCCAGCACCGGACGGGGGCTACGCAGGCGGCAATACGGCCGAAGGACAAAGCGCCCTTTTGAGTCTTACGACAGGCCTTTACAACACAGGAGTTGGTATATTCTCGCTGCTGAGTCTCACCGATGGCAACTTCTGCACAGGTGTCGGCGCCGGGACGCTTCTTGCCAACACAGCAGGTGAAAATACGGCTACTGGTGCTGGCGCGCTTTTAAGCAACACCACCGGCCCCAACAACACGGCCAGTGGAGCGTTCGCTCTCTTCAGCAATACCGAAGGCGGATTCAACACAGCCGTTGGTGATCGCGCGCTCTTTACCAATACAACCGGCATCATCAACACCGCTGTGGGGTTTAACGCGCTCTTTGCCAACAACGGAGACCCTTCCTTCGGGGAAGGATCCTATAACTGTGCGTTTGGAGCCTATGCGCTCTCTGACAATTCCACCGGCCATTACAACACCGCTCTCGGAGCGATTGCACTCCAATTCAACACTACCGGCGAAGCCAACACCGCCACTGGTTATCGTGCGCTCCGAGGAAATACCACTGGCAACTTCAACACGGCGAGTGGTTTTCAGGCACTCATCAACAACACCACTGGCACCCAAAACACAGCCACCGGAGCGTCCGCGCTTTTAAGCAATACCACCGGTGGCGACAACACGGCCACCGGAATGTCTGCCCTCAATGCCAACACCACGGGCATTGGAAACACGGCCAATGGTACTGATGCGCTCTTTGGCAATACCACCGGTGGCGACAACACGGCCAACGGTGCTGGTGCGCTCTTTAGTAATACCACTGGCGCCAACAACACGGCCACCGGCGCCTTTGCACTCCAGGACAACACGGCTGGCGTCCAAAACACAGCCAATGGAGCGTTCGCCCTCTCTAGCAACAACGGCGACAACAACACGGCCATCGGTATTGGTGCGCTCAGTGACAACATCGACGGCAACGGCAACACGGCCAACGGCGCTGGCGCGCTAGGTAACAATACTACCGGCAACAACAATATCGCGTTGGGCTTTTCAGCCGGCAATAATGTTGCGACGGCTAGTAATGTTATTGCCATCGGTAGCAGCGGTGAGGACGTTAGCAACAGCTGCTATATCGGCCAGATCTACTCGAACGTGCAGCCCGTTGTTGGAACCGACCCCGATGTCGTTACCATAAACAGCGACGGCAGACTTGGCCGGGCGAATGTTTCCTCACGCCGCTATAAACATGACATCAAGCCGATGCATGAAGCCAGCGAAGCGATCTACGCGCTCAAGCCGGTCAGCTTCCGCTACCACAAGGAGTACGATGCGACGCAGACGATTGCCTTTGGCCTGATTGCTGAGGAAGTGGCCGAGGTGCACTCGGATCTGGTGGGGCGAAATCCTAAGGGTCAACCCGAATCGGTTCGCTACGAGCAGATCAACGCCATGTTGCTCAATGAGTTTCTCAAGGAGCACAAAAAAGTCGAGGACCAGCAGGCCACCATTGTCGAGTTGAAGTCAACAGTCGCCCAGCAACAGAAAGGGATGGAGGTCCTCACAACCGACCTCAAAGAGCAGGCTGCACAAATCCGCAAGATCAGCGCCCAGGTGCAGATGACCAAACCTGCTGCGAAGGTGGCGCTCAGTAATCCATGACCTTTGCAGCATTGATTACTTAGCTACGGCCGGGGTCATTCGCCTTCGCCCAGGCTTTTGCACCGACCCGAAGGAGATGGAATTTTCCGCGGCGCAGCCTAACAGCCGGATCAATCTCCGTAGTAGTACGCGCCACCGTAGTAACTGTACCATGGATAGTACGGATAATAATACGGCGCGTGGTAAGTATTATATCGGGCCTCCGGTGCTGAATAGGAGTATGTGTCAGCACATCCACTGAGCGAAAGCGCAAGGAGTGCCGCGCATAAGAGCGGGAACACTAATGATACTGCGCGAGATGTTTTCGTGGTCCCTTTCACCGATGTCTTCATCTGCTCATTTAATGACACCGACGCAAACAAACAAAGCTAAATTGAAATAAATTTTTTGTGGCCACGCTTCTGTGAGGCTTAGAATCGTTCAAGGCTTTCCTCAATGGCGGCGCTCAGCGCCATGGCTACCAAGCATGTGGGGGATTTTGAGCGCCTTTTCTCACACGCTTAGAGCGCATCGGCGCATCCGCCAGTGGCAGATAGCGCCGATGTGTCATCCAAGCGCACGTTGTCAATTAATCGTTGTCAATTAATATCCGTAGTAGCGGGCACCGTAGCTGTCGTAATAACGGGCGCCTGATCGCACCACCGTGCGACTATATCTCGGTCCGTATTCATAGTAGGAATACGGGTTGCTGTAATAGTCGTAATCGGGTGTGTAATATGCGGTCGGATAATAATAGCCGCTATCATACGCTGTTACGTAAGGACCCTCCGCGCATCCGCCTATGAAAGTTGCAACGACGCCTGCACACAGAACCGACAGCAAGAATGCCCGACTCCGGCGCATGGATTTGGATTTTTTTATCGTTTTCATCAGATTCCCCTTTCATTGAATTCTGATTTTCCCTTCGGCCCCGATTGCGTTCGGGGTTAAACGCAGGCGCGCTTTCTCGCGCGGTGCGCTTCAATCTACTGTCTCAATTCGGCAAATAGATCTCATTATTAAGAATCGGCTCGCCCGCCCCTTTTGGCTGTTGGAAGCAGCATTACCCAAAGGGGTGCGAGGAGGCGCTACACTCAAAAAACTTTGCAAAACGGCGGGCCGTCCGCGAACGGTCTCGCACGAAGCGCTTTCGGAGCGCGATTCGTCCACCCATCGCTTTGAAAACGCCCGGCCTCAAATTAGAATTCGGGCAATGAAGCAAAAATTCTTTTGGTTCGGCGCATTGCTTACAATGGTGTCCACCCTGTTCGCCCAGGACCGATCCCCATCACCGACGCCGGCAGATTTCGATGTTATTATCAAAGACGGCACGGTTTACGACGGCACTGGCGCCGAGCCGAAACAAGCGGACGTCGCAATTCGTGGCGATCGGATCGCTGGCATCGGCGATTTCAAAGCGGCAAAAGCGAAAAAAATCATCAATGCGAAGGGACTCGCCGTCGCGCCCGGATTTATCAACATGCTTTCCTGGTCCACTGTGTCGCTGATCCAGGACGGCCGTTCGCAGAGTGAAATTCGGCAAGGCGTGACGACTGAGATTATGGGCGAAGGCGAATCGATGGGCCCGGTGAACGATCGAGTGCGAGAGCACATGGTCCGTCAGCAGATCGACGTTAAGTACGACATCAAATGGAACACGCTCGCGGAGTATTTGCAGTATCTGGAAAAGCGTGGCGTGTCGTGCAATGTGGCGTCGTTCATCGGTGCGACGACGATTCGTGAGTATGTGATCGGGTTCGAAGATAAGCAGCCAACGCCCCAACAACTCGACCAGATGCGCGAGCTGGTGCGCAAGGAAATGGAAACGGGCGCACTGGGAATTGGTACTTCTCTGATTTATCCACCCGCCTTTTACGCCAAGACCGAGGAGCTGATCGAGCTTTGCAAGGTGGCCGCGAAATACCAGGGCAAATACATTTCGCATATGCGCAGCGAGGGCAACCGGCTGCTCGAAGCGCTTGATGAATTAATTCGCATTAGCCGCGAGGCGAAGATTCCTGCAGAAGTTTATCACATCAAAGCATCAGGCCAGCAAAACTGGCCGAAGATCGACGATCTGCTTTCGCGCATCGAGGCCGCGCAGAAGGAAGGACTGAAAATCACTGCAGACATGTACACTTACACGGCAGGAGGAACTGGTCTGGACGCGTCGCTTCCGCCGTGGACGGAAGACGGCGGTTATCCTGCGTTATTCAAGCGGCTGCGCGATCCGGCGACACGCGAAAAGATCAAGGCAGAGGTCCAAAAGCCCACGGGCGCGTGGGAAAACCTGTACTTGGACGCCGGAGGACCGGAGCACATTCTGCTGGCAGAGTTCAGATCGGAAAAACTGAAGCCGCTTACCGGAAAAACATTGGCTGAGGTGGCCAGGATGCGGGGCAAAGATCCCATCGACACTGCGATGGATTTGATCGCCGAAGACGAATCGCGTATTGGCACACTTTATTTCATCGTCTCCGAAGACAACATTAGGAAGGAGCTCGCGAAACCGTGGATTTCATTTGGTTCCGATGAGGCTTCGCAGGCGCCGGAAGGGGTTTTCTTGCAATCCAATCCGCATCCGCGCGCCTATGGAAATTTCGCGCGCGTGTTGGGCAAATATGTACGTGATGAAAAAGTGATTCCAATCAAGGAAGCTATTCGACGCCTGAGCGGACTGCCGGCCACAAATCTGGGGCTCGATCATCGCGGTTTTCTCAAGGAAGGAATGTTTGCCGATGTGGTCGTGTTCGATCCGGCGACAATTGCTGACCGCGCCACCTTTGAGAAACCGCATCAATACGCAGTAGGGATGAAGGATGTTTTCGTAAACGGTGTGCAAGTGCTCAAGGACGGAGAGCACACCGGCGCAAAACCCGGCCGGGCTTTGTGGGGCCCGGGAAAAATAAAATAGCGCAAGTGATCGCGCTCTCATTGCAAAGGGAGCGCAAAGCAGCGAAATTTTGCCGTCGCACCGATCTAGCAAATGGACCCGATCAAAAACATCAAGTTACGCTGGCTTCATGGCGCATTGCACGATCTGACCTCTGAACTATCGCGTTTGCAGTTTTCCAGATTTGTCGCGCACGCATGGGAGCCGGCAATCAATGCGTATCGCTGCGAAACATCCATTCGCATTTGCGTCGATCTGGCAGGAGTTGATCGCGCGCTCATTGATCTCACCGTCGAACCGCGACGCTTGGTGATTCGCGGCACGCGCGAGGTGCCGGAGCCGACCGGCGATGAGGGATGCGCCCTGCAATTGTTGGCCATGGAAATCGATTACGGCCCGTTCATACGTGAAGTGCCGTTGCCAGCCGATGTGGAAATCGAACACGCGCAGGCCGAACAGCGCAACGGATTGCTCTGGATTTCGCTGCCCCTGAAAGAGTCATGAGCGCAAAAGAACTCAGCACGTTGCGAGCTGGCGTCGAATCCAAACCAGGAACGGAAAGCACAATCGCCGCCGGAACTGGCGAAAGCGAGATGCCACATATCCCAGAGGAGTTATCGATCCTGCCAGTGCGTGGACTCGTTATTTTTCCGGGGACGATCATTCCGCTGACCATTCAGCGTGCCGCGTCGCTCAAACTGCTCGATGATACTTTGCCGCGAACAAAAGTGATCGGGCTGCTGACGCAGCGCGATGAGGCGAAGGACGATCCAACACCACAAGACCTCTACACGGTCGGCACGGCTGCGCTTGTGCTCAAACTTTTACGTCAGGCGGAAGATAATGTGCTGGTCATCGTGCAGGGATTACGTCGCTTTTCACTCCGCAAAATCGTAGCCACGTCGCCCTTCCTGCGTGCCGAGATTGATTTGCCCGAATCGATTATACCGGAGCCAAGCAAGGAGTGGGAGGCCACGTTCCGAAACTTGCGCGATTCCGCCGCCAGATTGTTCGAGCTGGCGCCGGACGCGCCGGAACAAGCGCGCCTGATGATTCTGAACATCGAAAGTCCGGAGCAACTTGCTGATTTTCTCGCGCCCAATCTCAATGTGGATATCGCGCAAAAGCAGGCGCTGCTCGAAGAGTTGGATGTCGAAAAGCGCGTACGGGCAGTACAGAAACAGATATCTGCCCAGTTGGAAATTGCTGAGATCCAGCAAAAATTGCAAAAAGATGTGGCCTCGCAATTTTCCGATGCGCAGCGACGCGCCTATTTGCGTTCGCAAATCAAGGCGATCCAGCGCGAGCTGGGCGAAGCTGAAGGCGGCGGCGAGGAGCAGGCCCAGCAATTGCGTGCCCGGCTAGAGGAAGCCAAGCCGCCAGAGGAAGTAATGAAACAGGCCGAGCGGGAATTGAAGCGCCTCGATTTCATTCCCCCGGCCAGCCCGGAATTCTCTGTCATTGTCAGTTACATCGAGATCATCGCCGATCTGCCTTGGAACAATTTGAGCCAGGACAAACTCGATCTCGATCAGGCGCAGAAAATTCTCGACCGCGATCACTATGATCTGGAAAAAGTAAAAAAGCGGCTAATCGAATACCTGGCCGTGCGCAAACTCAATCCACAGGGCCACGGCGCGATCCTCTGTTTTCTGGGGCCGCCTGGCGTGGGAAAAACCAGTCTCGGTCAATCAATCGCTGACGCGCTGGGCCGAAAATTTGTCCGGATCAGTCTGGGCGGTATGCGCGACGAAGCGGAAATCCGCGGACATCGTCGCACGTACATCGGCTCGATGCCGGGACGTATCATTCAAGAGCTGCGCCGTTGCGGCACCCGCAATCCAGTTTTCATGCTCGATGAGATTGACAAGATCGGCGCTGATTTTCGGGGGGACCCTGCGAGTGCATTGCTCGAAGTGCTCGACCCACGACAGAACAATGCATTTGTCGATCGTTATCTCGATGTGCCCTTCGACCTGTCGCAGGTGATTTTCATCGGCACCGCGAATTACATCGATGGTGTGCCCGAACCGTTGCGCGATCGAATCGAAGTCATTTCATTGCCCGGGTACACCGAGCGCGAAAAACTCGAGATCGCCAAGCGATATCTTGTCAGACGGCAGTTGGAGGAAAACGGACTCAAGCCCGACCAGGTTGAATGGCAGGACGAAGCGCTCCGGCGGATTATTAACGACTATACACACGAAGCAGGCGTCCGTGAACTTGAGCGTCAGATCGCATCTGTTTGTCGTGGAATTGCGTCCCAGGTGGCACGGGGAAAAACCGAGCACGCCACCGTTACGCCCGAGCTAGTCGTCGAAATGCTCGGTCCGGCCAAATATGTGCGTGAAACGAAACTGAAAACGAGCAAGCCAGGCGTTGTCACCGGGTTGGCTTACACGCCTGCCGGCGGCGAAGTGTTGCACATTGAAGCGACCCGTTATCCGGGCAAAGGGAACGTCACGCTCACCGGACACATTGGCGAAGTCATGAAAGAATCGGTCCAGGCCGCGCTCAGTCTTCTTCGTAGCCGCGACGGCCAATTGGGTGTGAATTCAGAAGATTTTCGCAAGATGGACATCCACGTGCACGTGCCAGCTGGCGCTGTGCCCAAGGATGGTCCCTCTGCCGGCATTGCGATGTTTACCGCGTTGGCGTCACTGTTCAGCAATACACCTGTGCGACCTGATGTCGCCATGACGGGCGAAATCACGTTGCGCGGCCTCGTCCTTCCGATCGGCGGTCTAAAAGAAAAAAGTCTCGCGGCGATGCGTGCCGGGATTTCCACAGTCATCATCCCGAAGCTCAACGAGAAAGACCTGGTAGACGTTCCAGAGGAAGCGAAACAAAAACTCAAATTCGTCCCGGTCGAAAATGTGGATGAAGTCCTGGCCGTCGCGCTGGAGAAAAACGGCGCGACGCAACAGCAAGCAGGTGGATCCGCTTCTCCGAAGCCGATCGCAGAATAATCGCGGCGACGCCGCCTAGATTTAACAACGCGTTGAGGACAACGCGCTCCACCTTACATCGGAAATCGCTATGCTGGGTCTGCAGCGCTTGGTTAGGGCTTTCATTGTTGCTGATCAGAATAGCGTCCTACGGCGCGATCAAGCTCCAGCCAACGGGAAGGGTTGGACCCAACGCACCGCTGACAAAAACATTGTTATTTAGATACCAGATTGCTGTTTGACGGGTGGCGCTGCTATAAAGCACGTAATCGGGTCGGCCGTCGCCGTTAAAGTCGGCTGTGGCCACCAATGCCCAGCCGCTGGGAAGAGTCGGCCCCCAGGCGGCGCCAATAAGGGTTAGTCCCGATAAATACCCAATAGCTGTGTAGCCTGAAGTGGGATGGAATAAGACGTAGTCTGTGTGACCGTCGCGATCAAAGTCCGCCGCACCTACCAATACCCAGCCGGCAGGAAGCGTTGGGCCAAAACCGCCACCGACGTAAACGTTGTTGTTCAGATACCAGACCGCTGTTTGATGCGTGCTGCCATTGTAAAGCATGTAATCGGGTTTGTTATCGCCGTTAAAATCCGCTGCGCCCGCTAATTCCCACCCATTGGGAAGAGTCGGCCCGAAAGCGTTCCCAACGAGCGTTGGCCCGGACAAATACCAAAGCGCCGTTTGATTCGTGTTGGGAGCGAAGAGCGCATAATCCGAATGACTGTCGCGATTGAAATCCGCGACCCCGCTCAGTATCCAACCGGGTACGAGAGTGGGACCGTAGGCCGCGCTGACATAAACATTGTTGTTCAGATACCAGATCGCCGTTTGACGCGTGTTGGCGCTATGGAGCACGTAGTCCGGGTGGCCGTTGTTGTTAAAATCGCTTACCACAGCCCGTGCTGTGACTGGAGAAATCCGAACGTAATAAATGTCCTCTTCACCGTTAAATGTCGCCGCGTACGCAACATTCGCACCCCCGTTGTCCGAAACGACCGTGATGTAGTCGCCGAGTTTGTCCTGGTTGGGATACCCGATGAATGGGTTAAACAAAGCGCTGACTGCAATATTGGGCGACCAGCTATTTCCTCCATCAAAACTGTACGAATAGAAGAGTTGAGAATTGGTGTTGTTCGCGCCGTTGCGCGTGTCGAACCAAACAACATCGATTCGGCCATTGGGCGCAACGGAAAGCGTTCCAAACCAGTGCCACTTCGCGTGGTTAACAGGATCGTCATTGATCCGACGCGGCGCGCTGAAGCTTTGACCTCCATTTGTGCTCCGCGCGAACATCACGTCACTACCTGTGGCAGCGCCGACAGGCTGAACGCTCGCAAGCATATAAACATTGTTGTTCGTACTTCTGCCGGAACGATCCACAGCCAGAAAAATCTGACCTACTAATCCTTGCGGATTAACCCCGCCGGTGACGATCCTGCCCCCGAGGTTAACCGCGGTACTTTGGTCGAACGTGGGGACTACGCCGCCGTTCTTTGCGTTGCTGGACCGAACACACCAAATCTGATTGGTGGTCAGGTTTACGCCGCCGATGAAAAGATTGCCATTTGAATCGACGTCTAGTGTGCCCCATGCGGGGAAATTGGGAATATTGATCGGATTCATCCAGCTCAGTCCGCCGTTGGTCGATCGAGTGAATTGTCTGCCGCCGTAATTATTTCCGTCGGTGCTCCAGGATTGATACTGGAATCCATGCCCGATGCTGTTCGTGTTATCGATAGTAAACCATTGTTTATCGCCGCCATCGGCCGGGGCGATATTCGTCCACGATTGACCGCCATTGAGTGATCGCCACAAATCGTCAAAAAAGGTCTGCAGAAGGCTGAGATAAAAAAATCGCCCGGCATTATCGGAGTTCAGGACCGGATCGCTGCGAAAAACGTTGGGTTGCAGAACGGTCCGAGGACTCCACGTCCTGCCGCCGTTAATCGTGTGCGCGACTCCGGCCTGGCGAAAGTTTGACGCCACACTATCGAACTGCCTCCAACCGATACTCATCCTGTTTCCGTTGGTCGGATCGACGCAAATGGAGGGCTCATTTGCGGCGTCGCCAACAATGTTATTGCCGCTCGCGCTAACGTTGACCTGGTAACTGGTGTAAGGACCGAACTGCGAGATCAATCCCGGCGAAGTGGCTACGGCCGGCGATAGTGGCGGTGGGTTATCGTATTTTTCAAGCGGCTCCTTCGAAAGCGGCTTGGTGGGCGCGAGGGTCTGACTCGAGGCGACGTTAGCTAAACAGATAAAGATCAAAAAGCTGCCCAGACTCGCCCGTGACATCGCTTGACTATTATAACTCTAATTGGCTTAAACGCGATTCAGAAAACTACAGATGACCTGCAGTCAACGCGCTGGATGCCGTGTTGCGCATCAAGGCCGAGTTCACGGAAACGCCACGGAAACGTCACCGTTTTTTTGCGAGGCCGTCATCTGTTTGTAACGACGGGCTGCAATGGTGCCGGCAATTATCCACTGAGTAGTTTGATCGCACGCAATTTGCTACCGAATGGGTTAGGTTTCGCCACAGATAGACCCAGAGCCGGGCGCCTCGGGAACGGAACTTCCCCCGGGGCGCCCGATGCTTTTCGAAAGAGCCGATGAAGTCTTTGCGGGAACGTGGATCGGCTTCTCCGAAGACGATGCCAGGTCAATTGCCGAAGGCGCCAATATCAGGCAGCAGAGCTGCGGCCTATCTATCGATGCGTTGAGCAGTCGCCGCGGCGACCGATCCACCCAATGCGCCCATCACCACGCTTCTGTATTTGCTCGTTGCTCGATTTGTTCAAGACTCGGATCGGAGTTCTGAATCCAATCGTGTGCCTCGTTAATTTCAGTCGGATTGACTGGGATCGCGCGCGGAATCGGCTCGGCGCGCGCTACTAATTGCCCTTCAAACTTTACCGGTTTTGCGCGTTTGATTGGAAATTTCCAGTGATGCCCGAATTTGTAGAGCGCGTAAAACATCGTCTTCGCTTCAACGGCGCTCACTCCGCTGCAGCGCATGGCGTAGTAGAACATGCGGTCGCAGTCTTGCCACGGTCGTTTCCTGTCCCCGTACGCGACATCGTGCAACACGGAGGCGTTCCGATATCTTCCTTCGAAGGGGCCACCCATGATCGACCAAAGGTAACGCGGAATGGAGGCGCCATCGACAAGCGATCCAATCGGAGCGATCCAAGTGTTGCCCTTCGGATCGGTATACCGCAATTCAGTCAACAGTGTCATGGTTCGCCCATCCGGATTCCACTTGGTCACTGGCTCGCCATTGAAATAACCCCATTTGGTTGCCCCTGGGACAGTTTGATCAGAGCCGGGAATCTGGGCTTGACCCTGGTCCGAGGCGCATGCGGCGAAGACCGCCATGAAGCCGGAGAACATGAACAACTGAATACCCTTCCTGTTTCCCATGTGAGATTAAAACCTTTAACGTGTTCCCTTAATTTTCAATGGTGAAGTATCGCCCTGCGGGTGGAAACGCCAAGTGCGGACTGGATTGTCATTTCGACACAGCTACTTGCAAGACGTTGAAATCATCCCCAGAGACCAACCAAGGAGCTGGTTTAGGATGACCGCGAGGAAAGAACAACGCGTTCTGGGGTTGCTATCTTTTGCTTCGGAGCCGAAGGCCTAATCGGTTCGCCTTCGGTTTGTTTTCGGTACGGCTGAAGATAAAACATCATAAAAACCCCGATGACCACGAGTAGTGAACCGATCCATTTCAATAGCCACCCGGGATCGCGCAAAATTTGCACGGTGCTTTGACCGAGGTTTTCCGGGTTCCAGGACGCCTGTGAAATTTTGTAAGTGAGTCCCGTCCAGGTGTGCCACCAGGTTCCCGGATAACTGAATGGATGGTTCATCCAGCAAGAGCCGGTAGCTGTCTCGCCGTCGGCAGTCACAACGCGTAGAGTACTCTTGAATCCCGCCGGGCTGTCACTGCCTTCATTCCGTTTTACTTCGAACTCCAGCAGTTCCAGTCCGATCGGCAGTGACACCGTTTTCCAGCCGTAGGCAACCATCGTCGGACTGGGTGAAGTTGGAATTGCAATCTGCCAACCCGCTGGCGCCCATCGTTCAAGATTCTCGCCATTTTGCTGAATGCGGACACGCACTCCATCTGGCAAATCAGTGCTCCTTGATGCTGTCTCGGAATTAACAGGGTTGAAGTCCATCGAGCTCGCCGCGTGCGGCATCGTCTTATCAATCGTCAGTTGCCAATCAGCCCAGCCTGTCGGCAGTGGCTTGTTCAGATCGATCTTACCAGTCGATTTGCCGTTCTTTCGTGAAGTCAGATCGTAACTGATCGTGCCATCGGCCGCGATAAACAGAGTCAGATGGTTCGGCGCCTCTTCGCCAGGCGCGGGCATCGTTGGCGGGCCGCCAGTTGTGGTGTGGTCTTTAGCACTTCCATGTGGGTTTGTTTCGGGCTCGCTGGTTGGGAGACCTTTGCCTCGAATTGTCACAAGCACTGCAGGATTGTTCGGCTCATCGGTCACGGAAGTGGGGTTGCCATTCTCGATTCGAAAATCGGCCCAGTAGTCGTCGATTTTGAGTGTGAATGGCGTATCGGCGATTGCGACGTCCCGACCTAGATTTTCTGCAACATCGAAACTCGCTTCTTTTTGACCCAGTGAAATGAGAACGCGTCCTTTGTTGCCGTTCTGAGGTCGTTCCAGGCGCACTTTCGCGCCGGTGCTCCCACCCTTGCTAGCACGACCAATCTGTTCCTCAGGCGCTTTGCTAAAGGCGAATATTGATTCCTCAAGATCGGTCTCTTCACTCTTGTTCATACTCGTGCTCGAGGGCGGGCGATTCGAAGAATCCTCCCTACCGATGTCTGACGCGGTACCGCGTTTGAGCTCGATATTGGCCAGACCCATGGAGAAATTTCCGTTCTGCGGATCGTCGGCGAGCAGCCAGCCGTCGAGATGTTGATTCATCATCGCTGTGGCAATGGCGAAATGCAGCGCCGGCGCTCCACCATCATTCAGTGGCTTCGGGTTGAGCTTTGCGTCGATCGTTGGGGCGTAATCAATAATCCTCAGATGCGCGCCGCTCGCGAGAGGCCCAAGGTCCCGTGGATGTTGTGGTGTCGGCGGATGATGCAAAAACTCGGCGGGGTAGCCTTTTACGATTCCATCGATATCATGGACGCGCAGTTGACGTTCGTTGACCAAAAGCCGGTTCGTTGGCGGTTCGCCTTTGAAAAGTGTGATCGTTCCTTCGATTCCCCAAGTTCTGCCGATAAGCGATCCGATCAGGAGCGTAATGATACCGAGGTGCGTGATAAGAAACGCGAGATGATGTTTGCGCCATGGCCAACGAGAGAGCGCGGAACAGGTAAGGTTTGCTCCGAGCAAGACAAGCCAAAGATTGAACCACGGCGCCCCGTAAACATAGGCCCGCGCGACGTTCGCATCGAAGCTCGATTCATAGAGCGTGCCAGCAATCGCGGCGACGATGATCACCGCAAGGAGGACGACCGCGAGCCTAATCGACGCGAAAAATTCAAAGACCGGATTGCGTTGCCAAGCGGGGCGTTTGGATGAATTCGAGATTGCCATGCCAAGATCGACACACTCCGCGAGTTGAGGGCGGGCTTCAACTCTTGAACATTCTCGGGCACAGTGGCAGAATTTCTTTGCCTGCCACTTGCCGCCGCCATCTTGACCGTCGCGATGCTGCTTCCTAACGTCGCCGATGCCCAACGAGTCGTTCGAGAAACTCCAAGTCGATGGGGCGCAAATCGCTTATCGTCGAATTGGGAATGGCCGACCGCTCATAGTCCTGAACGGCTTCGCGGCGACAAGTGCGGATTGGGATCCTTCGTTTCTCGACAGACTCGCGTCTTCCAACGAGATCGTCCTCCTCGACAATCGCGGAATCGGCCGCTCCACTGACAACGGGCGCCCATTTGATATCGCCCAACTCGCCGATGATGCGGCGCGAGTAGTGGAAGCGCTCGGCATCGAGCGCATAAGTGTGCTCGGATGGTCGATGGGCGGATTCATTGCTCAAGGACTCGCCTTGCAGCACCCGGAACGTATTAACAAACTCATCCTGTTATCAACGGATCCGGGAGGAGCTAACGCAGATCTCGCGTAAGCCGACGTCTGATCGCAACTC
>Ga0193721_1000067_pt1 | contig 32205 bp, 19 predicted proteins | sample U2s2metaG_FD_145078 | JGI IMG/M metagenome (GOLD analysis project Ga0193721, IMG submission 145078) | Soil microbial communities from a riparian zone of the East river system, Colorado, United States - U2s2 | ecosystem: Environmental > Terrestrial > Soil > Riparian zone | place: USA: East River...
TTCACGAGGGCCGCCCGAACGTTCTCGACCGCATCAAGAACGGCGACATCAATTTCATCATCAACACGCCGAGCGGAAAAATTCCGCGCGAGCATGAAGTGGTCATTCGGAATGCCGCGCTTGCCGCAAAGATCCCGATCATGACAACGGTGCGTGCCGCGCTGGCCAGCACGAATGGAATCCGGTCGTTACAAAAACGAAAAGTTCAGGTGCGCAGTTTGCAGGAATACCACGCCGCGGTTGGTGGCAACGCCCAACGTTTAATGAAGGTAAGGACGCGCGCTGTTTAGTTTTGTCGTTCGGCGTTGAGCGTTGAGCGTTGAGCGTTATGGTTGCGGGATGAAATTGACGTTGTGCTGCCTTATAGGCCTGGCGCTGGGCGCCGCGAATATCAACGCTGAGGAGAACAAACCGATGAACACACCAAACGAAGTGGCCATAATCAAAACAAGCGAAGGCGAAATCGTCGTGCAGTTTTGGACTGATGCTGCGCCAGGCACGATCGAGAATTTCAAAAAACTAGCGCGCCAGGGTTTCTACGACGGCACCATTTTCCATCGGATCGTCAAAGACTTCATGATCCAAGGAGGCGATCCGAATTCAAAAGATCCGGCGAAAGAGAATAGTTACGGGCAAGGCGGTCCGGGTTACCAAATCAAGGCCGAATTTAACGATCATCCTCACGATCGGGGTGTAATCTCAATGGCGCGCAGCTCCGATCCGGATTCGGCCGGCTCGCAATTCTTCATCTGTCTCGCACCGGTGCACCGGCTCGATCATCAATACACGACTTTCGGCAAGCTAATCAAAGGCGAGGATGTGCTCGAAAAAATCGGCAACACGCCGGTCGAGCGAAATGCACAAGGCGAACCGAGCAAGCCGACAAAGCGCATCGTGATCGAGAGTATCAAAATCGTACCGGCTGAATCTGTTAAGTAGGCCGCCAGTGTTCTGTCATTAACACCTGGCTTCAGCCAGGTGTTCGGAGCAGCGATTGTAATCAGCTGTTTTAACGGCTTTTCCATCCTGAGGTAAGCCGTTGAAACGGCTGGCGGCGCTTGCGTCATCGCCAACACCGGTCTAAAGCCCGGTGTTAATGACAGGCCGCAGCATGAACTCGCAACAGACACAGATTGCGCTCATCCAGATGCGCTGTGGCATCGACCCGCAGAAGAATTTCTCTCGCGCTATTGAATTCATACACCAGGCGGCGAAAAAAGGCGCTCAGGTCATCTGTTTGCCAGAACTTTTTCGGTCGCAGTATTTTTGTCAGACAGAAGATCACGAAAACTTTGAGCTGGCTGAGGAAGTGCCGGGCAGATCGACGTCGGCCCTGGGAGAAGTAGCGCGCGAAACCGGCACGGTGATTATTGCGTCACTCTTCGAGAAACGCAGCGCCGGCGTTTATCATAACACGGCGGCAGTCATCGACACAGATGGAAAGTTGCTAGGCAAATATCGCAAGATGCACATTCCGGACGACCCGCTTTATCACGAAAAATTTTACTTCGCGCCCGGTGACCTGGGATTTCAGGCGTGGCAGACAACGCACGGCAAGATCGGCGTCTGCGTTTGCTGGGACCAGTGGTACCCCGAGGCAGCACGTCTCACAGCGCTGCGCGGCGCGGAGATTATTTTTTATCCAACAGCGATCGGGTGGCACCCATCGGAAAAGAAAAACTTCGGCACAGCGCAACATTCCGCGTGGGAAACGATCCAGCGCAGCCATGCGATCGCGAATGGCTGCTATGTCGCCGCGGCGAATCGGGTCGGTCAAGAAGCGCCTGCCGGCGGGGACGGAATCGAATTTTGGGGGCAAAGTTTTGTTTGCGGACCGGACGGCGAGATCATTGCAAAAGGTTCCGTCGACAAAGAAGAGATTGTGATCGCCGATGTGGAATGGGTCAGGGTAAACGAACATCGGACGCACTGGCCATTTTTGCGTGACCGCCGCATCGATGCCTACAGCGGACTCGACCAGCGGATGATCGACTGATTTCCTCGCGAGCCGCTTGCACACAATCACAATGCGAAACGCATGGCAGCGAGTGTTTCGGGGAGCACAGGCTGCCAGCCTGTAGTTTCCGGCAGGTTGCCGGCAACATCTTTGCACCCCGGGGGCGCTGTTTAAACCCAGCCGTCTTGGCAAGCTGCCAAGACCAACAGGCTGCCAGCCTGTGCTTCCCAGAAACCGAAACGCGCTGTTTTGGATTTCCGCTTTGTGTTAATGACGATGGTAATGACCGCGAAGGTTTCCCAAAGGACGCGCCGGCCATGGTATCGGCCTTCTTTGACGGTACAGATCATGATCGGGTTGGTTGTAGGCGGTGTGATTGGCTGGCTAAGACCCGATTGGGGAAATGCAGTTTATTTTCTGCGCGACATCTTCATTAACCTGATCAAGTCGATCATCGCGCCGCTCGTGTTCTCGACCATTGTGGTGGGAATCGCTGGAGCAGGTGCGCTTCGGAAAGTGGGGCGCATGGGAATCAAAGCACTGATCTATTTCGAGATCGTCACGACCGCAGCGCTTTTCATTGGGCTGGCCGTAGTCAATTTCATGAAGCCGGGCGCGGGCGTAACTCTCGCCGCCACGAACACTGACGTCATCAAGACGATTGAGCAAACTCATCCGACAACCTTCATCGAAACGATTGTGCACGTCTTTCCGTCCAATGTAATCGAGGCGATGGCGCGCGGCGATGTTTTGCAAATCGTCGCGTTCAGCGTGCTTTTTGCACTCGCAGTCTCTGCGGTTGGCGAAAAAGGAAAACCAATCATCCGGGCGATGGACAGCCTGTCGCAGATCATGTTCAAGTTTACAAATTACGTGATGATGTTTGCGCCGATTGGGGTCGGCGCAGCGATGGCGCACACGATCGGCACGCAGGGGCCGGGTGTGCTGGTGAACCTCGGAAAATTGATTAGCTCGCTTTATCTGGCTTTGGTCATCTTCATCTTGTTGATCTTCGGTCTCGTGATTTGGATCGCTCGGATTCCGTTGCGACAATTCATGCGGGCGGTGCGCGAGCCAGCGGCGCTCGCATTCGCGACTACGAGTAGTGAATCGGCACTGCCGAAAGCAATGGAATCGATGGAGCGTTTTGGCGTACCGGCGCACATCGTCGGCTTTGTGATGCCAACCGGCTATTCGTTCAACCTCACAGGATCGACATTGTATCTGGCAATGGCCTCGGTGTTCGTGGCACAAGCAGCCGAGACGACAATCGGGTGGCACATGTCGTTAGGCCAACAGATCACGATGATGTTGACGTTGATGCTGACTTCCAAGGGCGTGGCCGGCGTGCCGCGGGCGTCGCTTGTCATTTTGCTGGGGGCATTGAATTCGTTTGTGCCGTCAGGGTTGGGGCCGATCGGTGTGGCAATTATTTTCGGTGTGGACGAATTGATGGACATGGGGCGCACCTGCGTGAATGTGATCGGCAATTGTCTAGCGACGGTGGTCGTCGCTCGCTGGGAAAAAGAATTCGATGAAATGCGCGCTCAGGTGTTTGGCACCCCGGCGGAAGCCGAACTGGATCTGAAAGCCGGCGATGTCGCCTTCGTTGACGCAGTTGCCCAAGGCGATTGAGTCGCGGCGGTTCGAACGTCCGTTCGCAAGCCGGCCTCTGGGTGACAGAAAGCGGCGCGCCGCGCAAGCCCCGACCGTCGCGCCCAATGTTCTTGTCACCGGAACATCGACAAACCTGGACCGTTCCAGCTAAGATGGTTTTGTGATGCTAGCTTTGCACACAGCTGCGGAAGCAACCTATCTGATGCAGATCTTCGCATCCGGCTTTCTGGCGATACTTTTTCTTCAATCGGGAATTGATAAAATCGTCGATCGGCGCGGAAACCTCGAATGGCTGAAGGGACATTTCGCGAAAAGCCCGTTAGCCGGAATCGTCCTCGCCATGTTGACTACAATCACAATCCTTGAGGTCGCGGCCGGCGCGCTTAGCGCGCTTGGCTGCGTATTTGTAATTCTTTTGCGCGATTCAACCGTTGCGTTCTATGGCGCGGTCGTTTCCGCGGTTGCGATCATTGCGCTATTCTTTGGTCAGAGAATGGCTAAAGATTATCCTGGAGCGGCGGTGCTTGTTCCTTACTTTCTGCTCACGTTAGTTGCAATTTATCTGCTCGCGCAGCCGTAAATCAGTGAGAATTTTTAGGTCATGCCTGGAGCCTTCCTTAACGAAATAACCGTTGCTGATCCACGGCGCAATCATCCCGTCTTGAGGAAATCGCCTTGTGTCACGACTGCAGCTGAGGCGATGGAAAACTATAAAGCAAATTGCGCGCGCACTTGGTATGAGGACGATGCCGACCCGAATGATACTGCCGGCAAATACGCTTTTCAGCGATTGCGGGAAACTTGGTTCACTCCTCAAACTAATCCCAAGTTCAAACTTCGCCGAGACGATAACTTTTATGCTATTGGCTCATGTTTTGCGCGTGGCCTTGAGCACTTTCTCGCCAAGCACAACATTAGTGTTGAAAGTGCGGCGCCGGAATTTGCCAAACTTCAACCGGCCAGGGCGCGGGTATCAGCACTCGGATTCACGAACAAATACAACACCTATTCGATATTAAATGAATTGCGGTGGTCGCTTGAGCCAGACGCAACATTTCCTTTGCGGTCTATTGCTCAACTAACAGAAACGACTTGGTACGACCCGCACTCAAACCCAACGCTAAATTTCACCGGCCTGGAACAAACGCTGGATCGTCGTGCGCTGATGCAAACGGTCACGAAGCGCATAAAGAATTGTCGTGCTGTGATCGTCACCCTCGGGCTGGCAGAGGTGTGGCGCGATGTTCAAACAGATGTGTTCGTTAATTGCACTCCGCTTGCTGTGGCGTACGCGCTAAAGCCGAGCGCAGCTCCATCTTTGTTTACATTCGAACCAGATCGATACGAATTTCACCTAACTAATTTCGCTGAAAACTGGGCCAATCTGGAAGCCATTTACGCTTTATTGTCTCGGTATGGACATCCTGATTTTCACATTGTGGTCACCGTTTCTCCCGTTCCTTTGATGAATACGTTTTCAACTATGGATATTGTTGTTGCCAACACCTGGGCCAAATCGCTTTTAAGAACAGTCGCTCAGGAGTGGGCTGGTGCGCATCCCAACGTGGATTACTTTCCAAGTTATGAAATCGTTCAAAACTCTGATCGTGCAGCGGTATGGGAGGCGGATCTGAGACACGTCGGAAGTGCCGGAGTGCAACACATCATGGAGTTGTTCCTGCAGAACTATCTTGAGTAAGCGCCCCGGTAACTTATTACTCTGAATGCTCATGATTCCCGCACGCATAACACTTTCCCGCCCTGCGAAATCCTGATCCAACATCGCGTAGTTTTTCGATGACGACTCATCGATCCGGGCGCGGCATTGTAAAATGAAGCAGGCGACGATTCTCACGGACAAGACTACTTTGAGAAGATTTGCAACTGCGCAGTTCTTGATCGGCGCATTGCTTCTCCTTTGCGCCTTAACATTCTACTACTTCGCAGTTCTTAGAATCGATTACAGCAAAACAATGCTGCTGGACCTCGCGCCCTATCCCGACGCGACGGAATACTTCGCGCAGGCAAAAGCGCTTTATCGGGATGCCTGGCCTTCTATACAGATTGGCTATGAGAAATTGCCATCGAGATACCCTTTTGGCTATCCGGTGCTGATGCTTCCCTGGTTGAAGATCCTGCCGGAAACAGATGCCGTGCTGGCACCGTTTCGCACAAGCCAAACGATGGGACTCCTTCTGCTTTTGGCGGTGTTTGCCTTTTACGCGTACCTCGCGATGCCATTGACCGCCGGGTTTGCGGCGCTGTTACTGGCCACGCTTCCTGGCTTCTTCATTTTCTGTCGTTCGTCATTGAGCGAAGTGAGTGCCTCCCTGCTAATTGTACTAGCGTTTATGTTCGCCTACCTGGGGGTTAACGAACAACGCCGCTGGAAAATGTATTTATCCGCCGTTCTTCTTGGTCTTTCTTTAAACATTCGACTTCAATCGCTTTTTTTCGCGCCACTGTTGCTAGCCATGGCTCTGTTCCCGATGAGAGGAATGTTTTGGCGTTGGTTTCTTCATTGCGCTGCCATTTCCGGTGTCTTCTTGCTAGCGGCTAGCCCTATGCTGATGTTAAACACGATCCAGTTCCATTCGCCGCTAACAACAGGTTACGACTTGTGGGCCCCGTATTTTAGTAGGCATCATCTTCTGTTTCGTTTGCGATACATTCCGACTAACCTCGCCAGCCTTTGGAGGGTCTTGATGTTGCAGCCGCACGAATACTACGCTGCCGACATTTTTGGCACTGGCACATTGTTTGTTCCTGCCTTCGTTGTTCTCGTTTGCACCGGCCTGTTCTTTATCCGTCTCAACTGGTTCGTTGGCTGCGCTTTTCTAGCGGGGTTGACCTCCTTTGCCGTGACGTTGAGCTACCTATTTGCTAGAGATGGGCGATTCTATCTGCCGCTTTTGATTCTTCTAATCGCCGTCGCTGTCCTTCCCGTTAGATGGGCTGCACAAAACATTTTTGCCGGAAAACGACTCATTAGCGCGGCGATCGTGTTTGTCTTGTTTACCATGGCCTGTCTCGGTTACCCTTCACGTTCTGGCTACAACACACATGAAATTGACCGGTGCCAAGCCTTGGACGCTCTTCATTTTGCCACTTCACCCCGTCGATCGATCGAATTCCTTGCCGAAAGGCATTTCGCTAGACGACTAAGCCGGCAAACTGGAATCGTCCTGAGCGATATTGATCCTGTTTATTTGAATGCTCTTTTGCAGCGTTCGTTCGTCGCGGCTCCGATCGATGGGAAACATAATTACAAGTGGAGCTACACATGGCATTATGATCGGCCCCAAGCCTCGGCCCTAGTGGAACGCGGCTTGCAACAGTCGCTTCCGGTTTACGCGCTTTTTTCCTCCCAAGACGACGCCGCCACGGAACAGTCACGCCTCCCAAACGCCACTGGATACGAATGGCGCGTTCTAAACAATTCCGACGACCGTACAGCAATCCTAAAGCTTACTGCCATCGAATCAAACGAGGCGGCACGAGCGCCCGAGTAAATGCACCTCACAGTTCTTTTCCAACATGGCGCACCCGGAGGTCGATTTATGCAAAAAGCTCTTCGGCCTGGTTTATTCTCAGGCCTGCTTTTATTAGCAGCTTACCTTCGAGTAATGGGGTTGAGCTGGGGTCTCAACAGTGGGTATGGTCACGATCTGAACTTTCAGCCGGACGAATTCGTAAGCCTTAGGGGCGTCCTCCAGCTAGATTTGTTAGCAGGCCGTATCAAGGCCCCGGGAGCATACTTTGAGGGTACGTTCAACTATTATCTCTGGGCTGTCCCACACGCAGTACTCAAGCTTGCCGCTAACAAACACGCTGATCTCAGCGACTCAGTGAACACGCAAGGTCACGCCGCTCTCTTGTATATCTGTCGGTGGATGTCGGTGTTAGTCGATGTTTGTACAATAGTTATCGTCTTTCTCGCCATCAAAGAAGCGACTCGGAGGTTCTATCCGTCTCTGTTGGGCGCGCTTTGTTATGCCGTTCTGCCAATGCAGGTGATCTACGCACATTTTATGAGGACTCACATCCTGAGCAATCTATTGTGCGCTCTGGTTATTTGGTTGTCATTTAAGCTTCGGAAATCCCAATCGTGGCACCTGCTTCTTCCTATCGGCGTAATTTCTGGTTTGGGAGCAGCGACTCGGTACCCCGTCGGAATCATCGTGGTGATTCCGTGCCTGTATCTACTATTTAATGGCGATGACAACTTGCCAAACTGGCAGCTCCGACTTGCGAAGCAGGCGAAAAACTTCGTTGTAAGCCAGGTTTGGTTGATTGGTTTGGGATTTGGAATTGGGCTGTTTTTGGGTCATCCGATGCTATTTTTAGATCCATCGAGCGTTACGAAGGCAGTCACCAACGAAACGCTAAAATATGCTTCGTTACAACAGTTCAGCAGGAGTCAATTACTTAATTTATCCGTTATCTGGAGATACGTTAGATATCTCGTTCCGTTCGCGATGTATCCCGTGCTGTGGTTGGCTCCTTACTGCGCAATCGTATATCTCCTTTTCAGGCGCAGCCTTTACAGCCTCTCCGTCCCAATACTAATTTTCTCCTTTTTGTATCTATACTTCATGGGGAAAGGATATCTTGGACCTTACTTCGCTCGGATAACTATACTCTTGTTTCCCGGCTTTTGTGTACTCGTTGGGATCGCCTGCAACGACTTACAGTCGAAAGTAGGAAACAAACGGACAACGGCCGTTGTTTTAAGCGGCGCACTCCTGCTCATCATAGTGCCGTCGATAATTTTCGACCTCGCATACGATCGGGCTATGCAGCAAACGGACGCGCGCGAGGTTCTTCGCCAGGACCTCCAGAACTTCATAGGAGAAAGTCCAGCGCGGATTGGTATTTTGCACTGGGGACCCTGTTTTTACACCGCAATGCCCGCCGCCAAGCCACTGAGCACCGACAAAGTGGTCGTTCAGTTACAAGATGCTCCAGAAGACGCTGATTACTTTCTGGTGGGATTTTCCACCCAAATTGGCGAGGCGCTAATAAAGGCAACTGTTCAGCGCGTTGAGGCACAGGGAAAATTTAGATATGCCAAAAACTATCGCGTGCCGGTGCGCATTTTTGGGCACGAGTTTAGGCTCACCGACTTTCCTCAAGACATGACGTATCCCTTTCCAATGATTTTGCTTTTTCGAGCAAGAACTCCAATATGAGTGAGCAACTAACGCATTGGAACCTCTCGGTCACATCGAGCTTGCAGAACTCAACGCAAAAGCGTGAGAAGACGATGCTGATTTCCAAAAGGCCTGCCGAATCGCACGCCGGCGACATTCTGCTGCTGCCAATAGCGATACTCGCATTCTGGACGCTAGCGTATCAGCTTGTGCTCATCGCCAGATGGCCGGCGAAAACGATCACGTGGTGCTTCCTGACTATTGCTATTGCCGGTTTCTTTTTGCTGGGGCGACTGTGGAAGAAAACGACTTCAACGCCGGGCGAAGGGTATCGGTTTCATCTGTCCCAGATCCTTCTACTCGTTCTCGGTTTCGCGTATGCAATTACGGTTCTCTTTGTCCGACGACCGAACCAGGATGACGTAGTTTATTTTCACAGAGCTCTGAGCCAACTCTCGGCATTGAACCAGCCGATCTTTCTTCGCCAGACAAGCGTCGATATGGACGCCGCGGCCTTTTCCCCGGTTCATCTGGCGACCAGTCATGAGATGCTCATGGCGTTTCTAGGGCATTACGTTGGAATCGATCCTCTCTACTTTTACCAAATAATCGGCCATGCAGTGGCCGTGTTCGCGATTCCCTTTGTCCTTTACTGGTGCGTGCGAAGATTTGGATTGGATCGCTGGCCAGCGGCGATCGGAGCGTTACTCGGAGTGGGATTCTTGCTTGTGGACAACCCCGGACCGGCAGTAGTTGGGACTGTTTCGCGTTACTGGACGTTTGGGATGGCTACCAGTTATTTGTGGCAGGGCAAAGTGATCGTCTGGATCCTAGCTTTGCCACTCGCGCTTGCGCTGAGCTATCGGTTTCTCAGTCAGGGCAACCGAAGCGATCTAGTGTGGCTTACCCTTTTGGGTATCGCCAGCGTTGGCGTGAGTAACCCGGGGCTTTACTTGATTCCCGCTGTTATTGGGTGTTCCTGGGTGGCTTTTTTCACGACCGAGCTGTTCGAACACAAGAAGAGTGAAGATCTAGAGAAGCAAATTCGTCGTGGTCTGTTCTTGATAATACCACTCGTCTACCCGATCGGAATATTGGTTTTGCTGATAATTAACATAATCCCAAAACCAGTCGACATAAGGATGTATGGGCCGACATACATGCCATGGGTCGAAAGTATGAAGTTTTTCGTAGGAGGACCAGCAGAGTACGTTCGCAATATCCTGCTTATGATCGCTGTGCCGCTCGTCGTTATCCGGCGCAAGACCGGACTTTTTCTATTCTGTTACATTTGCGCGGTATGGCTTTCTTGTTTGAACCCTCTGCTTGGCCCCTGGTGGATGCGCCACATTATGGCCTTGTGCCACCATCGCTTGAATTACCTAGTGCCATTACCGTTGCTCTGCGCCATGCTGCCAGCGGCGGGTCCCCGGTTATTGAGAAGGGCGCCGGGCGGTCCTCTCGAAGATCGACTTCTTCTTGCGGGCGCGCTCCTGGCGGTCATTATCAGTTTCCTTTACAGTTATCGTGCACTGTCGATCACACCGATTAGCGAGCAGGCAGGTTGGAAATCGCCGCTCGAATACCAGCTGGTGAAAGAGAATACGGATTTTGCTCGGGCCGCAGGCAAATATATTAAACATAATAAACTGCTCGCTCCGACATGGACGGCGGGCTGCGAGCTAGCGCTACTGTTCCCGGAAATGAAACTCGCGGCTCCTCGGTTTGTCACTCATTATTTTACCAATGCTGGCAATCCGGACGAGGGCATTCTCCGCCACCAGGCGCAGGCTTTTGTCGAGGGAGACCGCTCCGAAAATTCCAAACGGCTTCAATTGTTAGAAGCGAAATTTCGCCAAGTCATCGCAACCGGTCGCGCAAATGCCGTTGCAGTTCCACAATCTCAAAGCCAGCGGGTACTGGCGACGCTACAATCAATCGATCCCGGCTGGCATCGCGTTCTGGAAGCTGGCGGGCTGATATTGCTCTTACCAGCTAAGCAGTGAACCACCGACTCACATTCGAAATCTCGAATGCGGCAGCGTACGCCAGGCACAGTGACAGATGTTATTTCGCTGACGCGAAAAGATTCGCGTACCACTCCGGGCTGACACTAACTGAGTCGGCGCAGAACGGCACAAGCCCATAATTTGTTATTTGAAAGACCGACATGTTTCTAGTTCGCAGAGTTTCAATAAGTTCAAGCCAGTTCGCTCCAGCCTGTTCAAGGCCATAAGGCCAGAATTCCAGGAGTAACTTTGCTGCGGGATTGTCGGCCAGGACACGACTAGTTCCGCGCAAGGCATGAAGCTCATATCCTTGAATATCCATTTTGATCAGGTCAACGCGTTGGCCGGGTTTAAAGTAATCGTCCAGAGCTACGACATCGATCGGAACGGCGCAGCGCGAGTCTCCCTCCGTCGGATATGTCCGGTGATCGACGTTTAGTTTATCCGAAACATACAGTTTGGACCTCCCGCTGAATTCTCCCACCGCAGCCTGACACAAGCGTACGTTTGTGAGCTTACGCATAGCTGATTGCAATCGCTTAAAATTTTCCGGCGCAGGCTCGAAAGAATGGACCACACCAGTCGGCCCGACACAGCGGGAGAGAAACTGGGAATAAACACCGATATTTGCACCCGCGTCCACCACGACAGCTCCCACGGACAAGATACTTCTAAGTAGCTTCCTCTCCGCACGATCAGTGTAAGCCTTGAAAGCAAGATAACACAGTCGGTAAATGGGAAAGGCGTGTTCATAAGCCTTGTTGCCAACTCCGCGAACAAGCGAGACCAACGGGATCACGACGGAATCACGAGCGAGTTGAGCGAATGCGGCAACGGCCGCCTTGCTGTACGACTGCTCGAAAGCTAAATCCAACGGCAGAGAAACGGAACTCAGGCGCGATCATTTTGTCGCCGGAGTTTGAGTTGGCCACCGCATAATCAAGAGATACAATTGCGAGCTTCATCTAGGGGGTGCGCGTGGCGCCAATATAACACTAGAAAAGATATTGGGAAACCATATGTTCGCCCAATGCGGCTTCGCTGGAGAGAGCTGTTTACGTCAAAGGTGGAAGCGGCGGTACCCTGGGATCGATGGGATTTCGTGGCTCTCGCGCTCGCTGTTTTTGCTGTCATTTGGGTCTTCGCGCTTAAACTCAAAACATTTTACGCTCTCGGTTATACATCCGACCTGTTTTTGCAGGTTCAGGATGCTCGAAGCTGGCTTGAAGGACGAGGCTTGCTGCAGGACAATTGCTTTGGGAACCAGCTTGCTATGCACACCCATTTTCTGCTTGTGCCGCTCGGTCTTATCGCAAAGCCATTTGGCGCGCCAGGCTTGCTATTTGTGCTCGCCGCGTTTGTAGGAGTGACTTACTTCTGGGCAGCGCGTGTCCTGCGCCGCCTAGGCGTCGCTGGGCCTGTCGCCGTAATCGTAGCTGCGGTAGTTCTCGCCTCACCGCTTTCGGTTGCGTTCTACCAAGAACTGGGCTTTGGATTCCACGTCGAGACTCTTGCCCCAGCGTTATGTCTGATCCTGTTCTACTTCCTGCTTCAGCGGCGGATTATTCCGTCAATCGTCACAGCCCTCGCTGTAATCAGCATGAAAGAGGATGCGCCAATTGCCTCGGCTGTGGTAGCGATCGTAGCAGGCGTTGAGACATGGACTTCCTCACCGGACAAACGCGCGCGCTGCCGTTTTAACTGGCCTGCGGCGATCACACTTCTGTTGTCGGTTTGCGCTGTCCCTCTCCTGCTCGCGATTTCCTGGTCGCAGCCGCCAACAATGTACGTTCGCCACTCGATTGATCGCGTTGGTATCGTGCCGCCAGGAACCTTGCGAAGTCCCGGAGCGCTCTTCCTCTTCGTCGGTGCTAATCTTACTCAATGGCTGGGCAGCAATGTTGTGCGTCAATGGCTGTTGATCATGATCCTAGGCAGCTTTGGAATGATCTTACTGCGGCCTCATTATTTAATCGCCGGCGTCCTGGCAACGCTGATCGCGTGGCTGATGAAGCGTAATGACCTGTTATGGACCCCGCGATTTTATCCAACTGAGGCACTCCTTTGGTGTGTTACCCTAGTGGGTCTTGCTTCGATTGTCCGCGCCATAACATTAGACAGGAGATGGGCACGGGTGGCGGTACTCGTGACCGCGATTGCAATTACAGCTCTATTCGCAACCGCACAACTCGCGCTCGTGCCGTACGCTTACTGGGCATACCTCCCTCGTCCCGCCAGCGTCTACTCGCTGCAGGAGCGACAGCAAGCAGACGAGCTGTTCGCGCGGTATCGCCGCGAAGGGAAGCCCGAGGAGCCTGTTGTTGCCTCAACTTGGCTGTTCCGGTACGCACACGACCGAAACCTCTTCTGGCTCGATCGGCTGCGTGACCGGCCTGCGCCAATATGGATCCTTGGCGATAGCGCCGACTACTACGCCTCCCTCAGGATCAGCTCAGACACGATAAACCCCCGGTCTGGAATTCACATCGAAGATTACACATTAATTGATCGTCGTGGTCGCTTCGTATTGCTCAGGAAAAGGGACTAACAACGTAAGGACGCGATGTGATTGGAAATATTGGGCAATCATGGGCAGTGCGGCGCACTAACCTGTCGACATCAACGTCTCGCCAGGGGTTACGGCGAAAAAAGCTGCACAGAAGCGCGGAAAGCGGCAACTGATGGCGAGGTTTGTTGAAAATAACGTGCGATAAAGAAATGCGGGACCGACAGCCTGCGCGATGCGTTCTGGCACGATCTTTCGCCTGTTCGCTCTCCAAAACCGTTGTTGCGTTTCTCATTTGATTGCGCGGATATACAACGAGCCAGCAAGCTCTGAGATCACTGGCACGTTTTCGAGGAAGCGGCCCAGGACGTCCAATCGACCGACCAGAGGAACTGGCGTTTTGGGGTGCAGGAAATCAAACGGATCGATTCGAACGGCACGATAGCCTGTTTGTTCGAGCAGGCGCCGAAGCGGCCACCGGAAGAATGCGGTCTCATCCGGCGAATCGCCAAGTTTCCGCTTCACCCATGGCAGATTTTTTTGTACCCCAATCTGAGGGTTCAGCATGTTTGGCTCTGTAAAGTAAATCGTACCGCCCGCCTTTAACACCCGGTGAATTTCGCGTATTGCCTCTTCGATCTCGAGGTGGTGTAAAACTGAGCTGCCCACAACGGAATCAAAGACAGCGTCAGGATAGCTCAGCGCAGAGGCGTTCTGGATTTCATAATGAACATTGCGCCCAGAACAATTCGCCCTCGCGATTTTCAGAAGGTCAGGTGAGATGTCAATCGCGACAATGTCCGCTCCGGAGCGAGCCAATTCCCGTGTGAAATAGCCAGTACCGCATCCCAGCTCAAGCACCCTCATCCCTGCCCCGAGATGTTTGCTGAGCATCTTCACCCGGCGCGCCCAGCGCAATTTGCCGGCTGGACTTTCCCAATTCCAAATCTCCCCGGCCCCATATTTGGCTAGGAAACGCCCATGTCGAATCTCCTTAGTAACGCGGTCTTGCATCGGCTAGCTCCCCCCTTACTTCCCTTCTTACGCTGAAACCGGGTCAGAGCATGAGTAAGAAACGCGGCAGTCCATTATCGCGCATGAAGAGTTTCATGCCCGAGAAACTTCAAGCGCCGCGCAGCGAAAAGGAGCATGCGGAGAAGGATCAATCCATGGCGCCAGCGCTGAATGTTGGTTGTTCCATATTTTCTCTCGTGATAATGCACCGGAACCTCAACAATCTTTAGCCCCATCCGAGCCGCGCCAAAAAGAAGGTCAAAATCTCCAAAAGGATCAAAATCTCCAAAGAATTCGCGCGCGGCCGCCAGGCGTTTATAATGCGCCCGCCAGAGCACTTTGGTGCCGCACAACGTGTCTTTAAAGCGTTGTCCAAGGACGAAGGAGAAGGCGGCAGCGAAAAATTTGTTTCCTACAATATTAAAAAAACGCATCGCTTCCTTCTCCATTGGATATACCAATCTGCTGCCGTTAACAAACTCCGCTCTGTTCCCAGCAATCGCGTTGTAGAACTTCGGCAGTTCTTCAGGGGGCGTTGTCAGGTCAGCATCGAGAATCATCAGAATCTCTTTTGTCGCCAGCTCGAATCCTAGCCGCACCGCATCACCCTTTCCGCGACCTTTCTGTTGCGCAAGAACCAGTCGGTGAGAGCCTTTGTAGGCGCTGGCGGCCTGTTGGATTCTTTGCCATGTATCATCAGTGGAATTGCCTTCCACGAAGATGATCTCGTCCTGCGGTCCCATCATCGGGCAACGGACAAGAATATTGTTGATGTTTTCTGATTCGTTGCGCGCGGGAACGATAACAGACACGGAGGGACGTGCCTCGCCGACCGATTTCATCGGGCGTGCGATCACGATGTTGAGCATAGTGAAAAGCCGGAAAAAAGGCAGCGGCGCCAGATAGCGATTTAGAAGGTTAGCAAGGAACGGAACTGGTATTGGACAGAGCAACTTTACATCCCGGCGGATGATTTCCAGTCCCGTCAGATAACAGAAATTCTCAAGGTCCTCATGAGCGATCCAGTTCTGTTCCGGGGTGCGAGTACGCATGCCAACCTTGGAGGCGAAGCGCGCAAGCGGCTTCCATAACATGCTGTAATAAACGAACAGTATCCGCTCCGTTCCTTCCAAGCAGTCTCGCAATTGATTTAGCACCTCCTGAATGTCGCGCTCATAGTGGATTGTCCCGTTCAGCAAAATGTAATCTGCTGGCCTGTGCTCTATCTTGAGCGCTTCGACGCTGGAGACCGCCTGATAATTTGCGAATCGCTCGCCCAAGCCTTTGCTGCGCGGTTCGATCTCAACGACTTGATCCTCGGGACGAATATAGAGCGAAAGATATGAAGCCAGAGTATCGTAGAAATAACGCCGCAGCATCGATTCGCGCTTTTTAGAGGCGATAGAACGTGCTACGGGCGCGCCGCCTGAATCCAAAAGTTGGTGCGCATCCCGACCCTTTTCTGCAATACTTTTCACGTTTGGCGAGTCGGAAATTAATCCAAAACGGGCTGGAGACAATCTATTCGTTCTGCCTCTTCCGAGATTGCGAAAGAACAAAACTTACCACGCACCTATGAAGCGGCCGACCTGATTTCGTGGGGCTGCCCGAGAAGAACTTCGATCTGGTCGTAGCTCAGACCTATCTCCATCACATCCTTTTTCTCGAGCGGGTCGCGGGACCGAGTGGGAGCACAATGGCAGGTGAGTCTATACGCGCCGATTAAGTGCCGCCCCACTCCCCGAGATTAGCTTCCGGGTTGGCAGATGCTGTAACAGAAGATCCAGAGAGAAGACCCCGCATCCGGATCGTGCTTGTGAGTGAGCGACGCGCCGCCCGACAATCGTAAGCAAGTGGAATGGCCTTCATTTTGGTTGGCCTTCGCCGAGCAAATTCGCGCCACGCAGCTGGTTCGAGGTAGGGCGTCGCTCCAGGTTATATTTGAAAATCGCGTAGATCGCCCTAACGCCGTCCTTCCAATTAATCTTTTTTCCCTCCGCATAAGTACGGCCGCTGTATGAGATCCCTACTTCGTAAATTCTGCAGCCCGTGCGGGCGAGTTTAGCAATAATTTCCGGCTCAACTCCGAAACCATCTTCTTCTAATCGAATCGATTTGATCAGTGGGGCCTTGAAGGCCTTGTAGCCTGTTTCCACGTCGGTCAGATTAATATTGGTGAGCATGTTTGAGAGCAGCGTCAGAAATTTGTTGCCAGCCATATGCCAAAAGAAAAGAACGCGATGTGGTCGCCCGCCCATGAAACGGGAGCCAAGAACCACGTCTGCCTTGCCTGACATAAGGGGCTCAAGAAGCAGAGGATAATCTTCGGGACTGTATTCGAGATCTGCGTCCTGCACGAGAATGAAATCCCCAGTCGCGGCCGCGAACCCGCTGCGCAGGGCCGCTCCCTTACCCTGATTGACCGGATGATAAATGATCCGATCAACCATCGACGAAAGCCTCTCACGGAGGAGCGTCTGCGTCCCGTCCTTTGAGCAATCATCCACGACAATAATCTCTTTGCTCTTCAAGGGTGCGTTGCAAACTGCACCAACGATCTTCTCGATGGTATCCTTTTCATTGTAACAGGGGATTACGATTGAGACTTTCATCTTTACAATTCAGGCGAAGTTTCACGCGGACAGCCACTCTGTCGTCCTCTCGATAACGCAATTTCGCTGGAGAAAAGGAACGGCTGTGCTTGACTGATAGGTTCGACATTCTTCGTCAGAATGCCTGCGCAAGTTATCAAAATTAGTGGTGCCCGCCAGCACAATCTCAAGAACCTCCATGTGGAGATTCCACGGGAGAAGTTTGTCGTCATCACGGGTCTGAGTGGTTCGGGGAAATCTTCACTGGCTTTCGACACTCTTTATGCCGAGGGGCAACGCCGATACGTGGAGAGTCTCTCTGCTTATGCGCGGCAATTCCTCGATCAAATGGAAAAGCCGAATGTCGATTTTATCCAAGGACTCTCTCCCGCGATTGCGATCGAGCAACGCAGCGCCGGCGCTAACCCGAGATCGACAATCGCGACCACCACTGAAATCTACGATTATCTGCGGGTCCTCTTTTCCGCTGTGGGGCAGCCGCACGATCCGCTTACCGGCCGGCCACTTAGCCGCCAGACACCTCAGCAGATTGCCGATCAGATCCTCGCGTACGAAGGGGGCTCCAAAATAATTGTGGTGGCGCCCCTCATCGAGAATCAGCCGGGCGAGTTCCGCGATGTGATCGAAAAGCTCAAGCGCGAAGGATTCGTTCGTGCGCGCATTGATGGCCAGCTTATGGAGCTCGATCGCCCAGAGCCGATCCGGCTCAACAAGAACAGGCGGCATACGATTGAGGCGGTGATTGATCGATTGGTCATTCGTGAGGGAATTCGCGTGCGCCTAACAGATTCAATTGAGACTGCGCTCAAGCTGGGCGGAAACCGTGTCGTTGTACTGCGCGAACGACAGGGTGATGGAGTAAAGGAGAAATGGAGTAATGCGCAACGCAACACTCCGATACTCCACCACTCCATTACTCCAGCCGCAGCGTGGGAAGAACTGCGGTACTCCACGGATTATGGAAACGCGGAGACAGGATTCACGTTAAGCGATCTAACTCCCAGACATTTTTCCTTTAACAGTCATCTCGGGGCATGCCCGGCTTGCCATGGGCTCGGCACGCAATTGGTCTGCGATCCAGACCTAATGATCTCCGATCCTGACAGAACGCTGGCCGAAGGGGCAATCACGCCGTGGCGACGCGGCACAAAGCGGATGCAAGCATACTATCGGCATCTGCAAAAGGCGCTGGTAAGGCATTTTCACATCGATGAAGACGTTCCGTTTAACGATTTGCCGGAGCAATTCAAACAAGCCCTCTACTTCGGCACCGATGGGACGCCGATTGAAATGGGCTTCTCCGAGAATGGACAACAGAAAGTTGCGAAGCCATTCGAGGGACTCGTGCCGCAGATGCAGCGGCTTTACGAGGAAACTCAGAGCGAATTCACCCGTAACCGCATTCGCTCGTTCATGACGCGCGAACCCTGCAAGGTGTGCAATGGAGCGAGGCTTAAGCCGGAAATCCTCGCTGTTACGATCAAAGATCGAAATCAACGCGAATTAAACATTCACCAGTTCAGTGAGCTTACGACCGAAGCGGCCGCACAGTTTATTTCAGACCTCGAGATAACTCCGCAGCAACAAACTGTCGTGAGTGATGTGGTGCGTGAAATTCAATCGCGATTACAATTCCTCGTTGAAGTTGGGCTCGGTTATCTCACGCTCAATCGCCAGAGCGGCACGCTCTCCGGCGGCGAAGCACAGCGGATTCGATTGGCGACACAGATCGGCTCCGGCCTTGCTGGAGTGCTTTACATTCTGGACGAACCAAGCATTGGGCTGCACCAGCGCGACAATGGTCAGTTGCTGGGGACCCTGCACCGCCTGCGTGATCTCGGCAATTCGGTCATCGTAGTTGAACACGATGAAGAAACGATCCGGGCGGCCGACCACATAATCGATCTCGGGCCCGGAGCGGGCCCGCGTGGAGGCGAAATCGTAGCGCAAGGGAAACTCAACGACATCGTGTCTGCGAAGAATTCTTTAACCGGCGATTATCTTTCTGGCCGCGCGCGAATTTCCGTTCCAAGACAACGCGTCAAACCGCGAGCTCGGAACCAATCCGAAGGCTGGCTAACGCTGGTCGGAGCGACGGAGAACAACCTGAAAGCTATTACGGTTTCTTTCCCGCTCGGCTGTTTGACTTGCGTCACCGGTGTGTCGGGCAGCGGTAAATCCACTCTGGTGGACGACATTCTGCGGCGCGCGCTGTTTCGGCGTTTCTATAATGCAAAAGAAAAGCCGGGCGCGCATCGGGCCATTCGCGGAGTGGAACAGATCGACAAGGCGATTGTGATTGACCAGAGTGCAATTGGGCGGACGCCACGCTCAAACCCCGTCACCTACACGGGTGCATTTACACCGATTCGCGAGCTATTCAGCCAGCTGCCTGTGGCGCGGGTGCGCGGTTATGACGCCGGGCGTTTCAGTTTCAATGTTAGAGGGGGGCGCTGCGAAAATTGCGAAGGGGGCGGATTAATTAAAATCGAGATGCACTTTCTGCCGGACGTGTATGTCGAATGCGAAGTGTGCCATGGACAGCGCTACAACCGTGAGACACTCGAGATCACTTACAAAGGCAAAAATATTGCCGATGTTCTCGATCTAACGGTGGATGAGGCGGCGCGCTTTTTTCGTAACGTGCCCAGCATCTCAGAAAAATTAAACTCATTGCTCGATGTAGGTCTCGGTTATTTGCGACTTGGCCAAGCCGGGACAACTCTCTCCGGCGGGGAAGCCCAGCGCGTAAAACTCGCCACGGAGCTTGCGAAGAAGGCAACCGGGCGCACCCTTTACATTCTCGATGAGCCAACGACCGGATTGCATTTCGCCGACATTGAGAAATTGCTGCAAGTGCTGATGAAGCTGCGCAATGCGGGTAATACGGTGATTGTGATTGAGCACAATCTGGAGATGATCAAGTGCGCCGACTGGATCATCGATTTGGGACCTGAAGGTGGCGAAGGTGGCGGCGATCTCGTTGGAGCCGGTCCGCCGGAGGAGATCGCAGCACTCCCCGTTAGTCATACGGGGCGATATTTGCAGTCGATGCTGGAGAAGAAATGAGCTTTAAAAAAATAGGACTCAGTTTTCTGCTCGGCACACTCGGGCAATTCGCCCGCGCGGACATTTCCACTGAGATTGCTGAAGCGAGCGCGCCGCTAACACAGGGCGTTCCGGAAGTAGCGGTCGCGAGGTTGCAGGCCGTGTTAAATAAAAATCTACCTGAAACCGAATGGCGCGTCGTTGCCGAGAAACTTGCCGAAGCGCAAGTGGTTGCAAGGGAGCCAGAGGATACGCTCGTTTTGTTGGCAGACCCTCGATTGCGCGAACTGCCATGGGCCAAATTCTGGCGCGCCCAAGCCTTGGCCGGCGTGAACCGATGGGCTGATGCACTGCCGTTGTATGAGGAACTGACGACGGACCGAGCCTCGGCCTTTTTTGGAGCAGCCGTATTTGGCACGGCGGAGATGCTGCGCGCGTTAGGAAAGCGGCAAGAAGCACTGAGAAAATTTAACCTCCTGCTCCGCGACAAAAAATGGGGTACCCGAGCGCAGTTGCGAGCAGCCGAACTGTACATTGAAATGGCCGATGCTTCTAGTGCACGTCGCCTCCTGGGAGAAATGCGGCCGACATTGGTAGCGGAGCGGAGAGAACGGCGGGTGTTACGTGGTCGGCTGGAGCTAATCTTGCGGCGGCCTGAGAGAGCAATCGGCATGTTTCAAGCGCTTCTGAAAAGGCCGGAGGGAGCGCCTCATGCCACGTTAATCGCGGCGCTCTTCGGTATAGCCGATGCACATCTGCAACTAAAGACGCCGGAAAGTGGAGATAACATCATCGAACAATTTATCGACCGTCACCCTGCAGACCCAGATCTCCCGCTCCTTTTCGAGAAATTGGATTCTGTCTATCGCGCGGAGCGCAAACCATCGCGCAGCGAACTGGAGAAATGGGTGCGCAGACCGGAACAGCCACGGCGCACATTTGCCCGATGGTATCTGGCTCGCATGGAAACTCGCACTGGGCGCAGGGAGCGAGCCCAGCAATTATTTTCCGATCTGCGAGGCACCAGTACCAAATCCCCGGCGATCGCACCCGCTCTGCTTGAGCTTGCGCAATTTGAAGTGGACGACGGGCATTTGGATGAGGCGCTTGCGATTTTGGATGAGGCGCGTCTGCTGCATCCCGAGCCGACTTTACTCGCTCGGATCAATTTTTTGTCCGCCCAAGTGAATTATCTAGCGAAGCGATTTGACACAGCGACGGCGGGTTTTGAACAAATCGCGCATTCCAATTCGCCCTGGACAAAAATTGCCCTGCTTAATGCATCCAGCGGCTGGCTAGAACTTGGCAATCATGTTCGTTTCGCAGCTGATTACACGGAGTTGGAGAAGCAAGGCGGCGGCGAAGAGGCGCGAGCGAATTTGCGATTAGAGGAAGGTTTAATGCAGGCGGCGAAGGGCGATAAGAGAGCGGCGGCATCACTCCAGCAGTTCATTCGTGATTTTCCTAAAAACCCGCGTGTGTCGGAGGCTTGGGTAAGCCTGGCTGAGCTGGCCTTTCACTCCTCGCCGCCGCGGTTTGATGAAGCGCGAAAAAATCTGGCGCGTGCAGTTGAGTCGAGGCCAACCGCCGCGGCCGCCGAGCGCGCCGATTATCTCAGCATGTGGGTGGAGGAATCAGCGCGCGGAAACGAGATGCAAGTAATTGATCTGGCAAAGCGGTTTCTGGAGCAGCATGGCGGTTCACCATTCGCTTCGGAGGTTCGAATGAAATTAGCGGAGCTCTATTACCGGCGCCAGGATTTCGCAAACGCGCAGACGCAGTTCGAAATTATCGCGCAACAGAATCCCGACGACTCTCTCGCGGAAAGAACACTTTTTTTTGCTGCAGAATCAGCCATGTCGAGTATGGGCGAGCATTCACTTGATCGCGCGATTGTTCTTTTTGATCAGGTCGTGCAAAAAAACGGAGCGCTGCGGTGGGCCGCACGCAATGAACAAGCCGTAATCGAGCGCAAGCTTGGCAAGCCGAAAGATGCTCTCGCCTTGTACGATGAAGTACTAAAGAGCGATGCTGGCGTGTCCGACAAACGGGAGGCGCTTTGCGGGAAAGGGGACATTTTCTTTGAGGCCGGAGCAACCGACCCAAATAGCTATCAGCGCGCGATTGAGACCTACGACCAATTAGCTTCCGATAAAAAGGAGCCGATCGACTGGCGCAACCAGGCGCTCTTCAAAAAGGGATTGTGCCTGGAAAAGAAAAGTGATCGGGCCGGCGCGCTTGCAACGTTTTACGAGATTTTGGAAGACGAAGGGCGGCCGGACCGGCGGCGCGAGCTTTTTTGGTATTACAAAGCTGGATTTAACGCTGGTCGATTGTTGGAGGAAGATTCTAAGTGGGAATCTGCGGCTGCTATCTATGATAAGCTCGCTGCGGCCGGAGGCGGCCGAAGCGAAGAAGCAAAAGCACGTCTCAACAATCTTCGACTCGAGCATTTTCTTTGGACGGACTGACTCCTCAGTCGCAGCAACTGTCCGTTCTGTCCGCAAAGCCGATGGAAATAGGCTTGCAACGATCATTGCCGGGGCTCACAATCACGGCATGAAAATACAAACCAGACTTAGTCGCTTATGCGCCTTGTTGGTTCGTTGTGCATGCGTGGGGTTGGCACTCGCGTTTTGCACATCCACGTTCGCTGCTGATCCGAGCAAGAATGTGGTGGTGCGGCCGGCAACACAACAGCCAGTCACAAACACCGCAAGGAAAATGTGCTTCATTGTGGAGGCAGGCTCCCGTATCCCGCAGCCTTGCGATCGGCTCGCCGCGATTCCGACTACCGCTAACGCGATGACGATCTACGGTCACCGTCCGGGTAGATAACAAAACACTCTCGACGATTCCGTCGGTTGCTGGCGCGCTGCAATGTCCGCAGCGCGAGGGTGAGATTACATTTTTGCGTGCCACGCCATTAGCCGGCGCAGCCGAGCGTAAACTTTTCGCCTGTATCCTTCTCAGTCTCCAGCAGACGCGCGGACAAATTAGCTGCGTGGGTTGGCCAGGCAGGAGTTAGCTGTCGCAAGCACCGATTTGTCGTCGTTATCGGTCAGTCCTGCGAGGAAACCGCGAATTCGGCGAAACGATTGACGCAAGAACAGATCGGCGGCGCCGTGATCCGGCGCAGCCGCATCTCCGTTTCGCCGTGCAAACTGAATTTCGCTGTCCTGGCGGCTCAGCACACAAGTCGAAGCGAAGAGATCCATCGCCGCATTCGCGATCCGCTCCTGGACAAGCTGCATATCCAGAATCGGCTCGCGATAGGTGATTAGCGCGCGGTTCACAGCGAAATTGAAACGCCGGATCAACCGGCCGAGCTGTCGCGCATGCCCATGGAGCTGCTCGCTTTGCACCGGCACATCAGGCACGCGAATCGTCGCGCCAAGCCGGCTCTTTCCGGCGGCCCACGCTTTGCTCATCCGCTCGCGCGAGGGCTTCATCATCGTGTCGTAGATTTCCTTGAACTCCATCCCCGGCCCGCGCATTCCCACCAGCGCAATAAAGGAAGTGAGCACTTCATTGGCGCCTTCGCCGATCTGATTGATCCTCGCGTCACGCATCATTCGCTCCAGCGGAAGATCGACAAAATATGCCGAGCCGCCATAAATCTGGAACACGTGGTTGATGCATTCCCAAAGACGCTCTGTCGTGAAGACCTTTAGCATCGCAGTCTCGAGCATGTAATCTTCCAGGCCGCGGTCGATGAACGACGCTGTGACTGTCGTCATGGATTCCATCGCACAAGCATCCGCAGCGATCCGCGCGATTTTCTTTTTGACCAAATGAAAATTACCGAGCGTCTTATTGAATTGTTTCCGAGTGTTCGCGTGCTTGATCGCCAATTCCAGACACGTCTTGGCTGCGCCCGTGCAGCACGCGCCGAAAGTTGTGCGGCCGAAATCGAGCACTGTCAGTGCGACTTTAAGACCTTTGCCCAGCGGTCCGAGAATATTTTCCTTCGGAACTCTAACGTCCCGCAACGCGAAACGGCCAGTCGCTGTGCCGCGGATTCCCATCTTTGGCATTCGCTCCTCGAGCATCTCGAATCCCGGCATGTCGGGCGTAACTAGAAAAGCCGTAATCGCAGTTTTGTCCGACCCGGGCACTGGTGTGCGCGCCATCACGGTAAGTTCGTGCGCGATCGCCGCGTTGGTGATATAGCGTTTCTCACCGTTCAAAATGAAATGCGAGCCGTCCTCCGTGGGGCGCGCCTGCATCTGCACGTTTGCCGCATCCGATCCCGCTTCTTTTTCAGTGAGCGCGAAGGAGCCCAACTGTTCGCCAGTAACTAATTTCGGAAGCCACTTCTGGTTTTGCTCGTGCGTTCCAAAAAGCAGCAACGCGCGAATTCCAATAGAGTGGTGGGCGTTCACGAAAACTGATGTCGATGCGCAACGGCGGCCGATTTCTTCCAGCACTTTGCAGTTGGCCATTTGCGAGAACCCTCGCCCGCCATATTCCTTCGGGGCGGTCATACCCAGTACTCCGACCCGGCCAAGGCCATCGATCACGTCGCGCGGAATGTCTGCCTGTCGATCGACCTCTGCAGGATCGAGGTGTTCGTCCAAAAATTTGCGGAGTTCAGTCAGCGTATCATCCAGCTCACCTTGTTGGGCTGCCGGAATACGCGGATACGGCATCACCCAATCTGAAACGAAATGTCCCGCGAACAGCCCCTTCGCAAACCCAAGCGCCTGCGGACCTGCAAAAAGCAGCTCCTCAGCTTGTTGAATCTCTTTCTGTCGCTCCGCGTCGAGTTTGTTCATTCAGTTCGCCTTGAAAAAAAGGTGCGACGAATTGTAGCCGTGGCGGCTCGCGTGTCCAATCACCTACAACAGCTGCGCCTTAAGATACAAGCGTCAGCAACCTGAAATTGGATATTGGAGGTTTGCCCTCAGCTACATCCCTGGCTGGTGCCGCATTCGGTGCAGACGCCGCATGCGCCAGCGCGGATGACTTTATCGCTGCCGCACACCGAACAGGTGATTCCCATGAAGATGCTGCCAAGCGCAACCATGACGCGGTCTGTGTGGCCGTTTCCATTGCCGCTGTGATCAGCCGCGCTCGCGCGTTCGACGGGATTCGGCAAATTGTTTGTGATCACGTCGATCACTTGTTTGTCGCCCGTGCGCGCTAAATCCGTTACGGGCCGGTTGAGTGCTTTCTTTTCGATCTCGACAATTTCCTTAAGCGGCAAGTCCGGCTGCCCCCGGTTCGGCGATGTTGCTTCCTTGTAACCCTTGATGAATTGGCAGGCGAGCCAGCGGAAAACGTAATCGGTGATGCTCGTCGCGTGCCGAATGTCAGAATTTTTTGTAAAGCCGCTCGGCTCGAATCGTTGGTAGGCGAATTTTTTCACTAGACTCTCAAGGGGTACGCCGTACTGCAGCGCGATCGAGGTGAGCGTGCCGACGGTGTCCATCAGTCCACCGATCGTGCTGCCCTCCTTCGACATGGTGATGAAAAGTTCGCCCGGCTGACCGTCTTCGTACAAACCGACAGTGATGTAACCTTCGTGACCGGCGATCTCGAACCGGTGGGTCATGGAACTGCGAGTGTCCGGCATGCGATGCCGGACTGGTTGGTCAATCCGACTGCGCAGCGTTGCCAGTTCTTGTTCCAGTTCGAGAATGCGCTTTTGCAGCGCTCCGGCATCATCCCGCAGTTGCGGGACCACAGCGCCCATGTCTTTTGTTTTGCGCGTGTTCAAAGGCGCGGAGCGCTTTGAACCCTCGCGGTAAATCGCGATCGATTTCAATCCCATCCGCCAACCTTCGACGTACGTGTTCATGACGTCATCCACGGTGGCTCCTTCCGGCATGTTTACAGTTTTCGAGATCGCGCCGCTCAAGAATGGCTGGGCCGCAGCCATCATTTTCAGGTGCGCCATGTAATTCAGGGCGCGCTCGCCTTTGAACGGTTTGAATGCGCAATCGAAGATCGGCAAATGCTCAGGTTTCAGGCCAGATGAGATTTTCGATCCGTCGGGGTCGGTGACGTTCTCGATGGTATCGAACGCATCGATGTGCGCAATAATATGGTCGATCTCTTCGGAATTATAACCGAGTTTCTCCAACGCGGGTTTAACGGTCTGGTTAACAATCTTGAGCATGCCGCCACCGGCCAGCAGTTTATATTTTACCAGCGCGATGTCGGGTTCGATTCCCGTGGTGTCGCAATCCATGAGGAAACTGATGGTGCCCGTGGGCGCGAGCACCGTTACCTGCGCGTTGCGATAGCCATGGCGCTTCCCAAGTTCCGCCGCGCTGTCCCAAACTTTGGCGGCCTCTTCTTTCAAGTGCGCGAACTCTTTCGCCTCCGGAATTTCGCGCACGGCACAGCGATGCAGCTCTATCACGTCCAGCATCGAACCGACGTTGTCTTTCGCGACGGGCGTCGGCACGCCGCTGGCCCGCGCATCATGATACCCGGGGAATGGTCCCATAGCTCGCGCCATGCGCGCGCTTTGTTCGTACGCTTCGCCGGTCATGATCGAAGTGATCGCGCCGCAGAGCGCGCGGCCCTCGACGCTGTCATAACCGTAGCCGTAACTCATGATGAGTGAACCGAGATTCGCATAACCGAGTCCGAGCGTGCGGAAAACATGCGAGTTCTCCGCGATTTCTCTGATTGGGTAACTCGCGTTGTCGACGATGATCTCCTGCGCAGTGATGAAGATGCGCACCGCAGCCTTGAACCGCTCGACATCGAAATCGCCGTCGGCGGTCTTGAACTTCATTAAATTGAGCGAGGCCAGATTGCATGCGGTGTTATCGAGGAAGAGATACTCCGAACACGGGTTAGTGGAGTTTTGCCGGTCCGTGCCCTTGCAGGTGTGCCATTTGTGGATCGTGGAATCGAATTGCATTCCTGGATCGCCGCAGATGTATGTGCCCTCGGCAATTTTGCGTAACAGCGCCCGCGCATCTTTGCGTTCGCACGGCTGCCCATCCGTCACCCGGCGCGTCCACCATTCGCGGCCTTCCAGCGCCGCCTCCATGAATTTGTCGCTTACGCGCACGCTCACGTTTTCGTTTTGATACATCACCGAGCCGTAAGCGTCGCCGTTGTAGCTGCCGTCATATCCTTGCTCGATCAGCGCCCACGCTTTTTTTTCTTCTTTCTGCTTGGCGTCGATAAACTCTTCGATGTCCGGGTGCCAATCCTTGAGCGTGTTCATCTTCGCCGCGCGGCGCGTTTTGCCGCCGCTTTTCACCACATTCGCTACCTGATCGTAAACTTTCAGGAACGACAGCGGCCCGCTGGGTTTGCCGCCCCCGCTCAATTTTTCCCGCGTGGATCTTAAGGAAGAAAGATCCGTGCCGGTGCCACTGCCGTACTTGAAAAGCATCGCCTCGCTCTTGGCCAATCGCATGATGTCTTCCATCGTATCGCACACGCTCTGGATGAAGCAGGCGCTGCCCTGCGGGTACTCGTATTGCGATGGTGCGCGTTCGGCTTTGCCGGTCTCGCGATTATAAAAATAATTTCCCGCGCCGCCGTCCTTGCCCACGCCGTATTGATGATACAATCCAACATTGAACCACACCGGCGAGTTAAATGCGCCGTGCTGGTTCAAACAGAGCCAGGTCAGTTCGTCGTAGAAAATCTCCGCAGTTTCTTCATCGGCGAAGTAGCCATCCGCGATTCCCGAGTCTGTGATCGTGCGTGTGACCCGATGAATAAGTTGCCGCACCGACATTTCTCTTCCGCCTTTGTATGGATCGGTCCCCTTGGCGATGTCGCCGTAGAAATATTTTGAGACCGCAATCTTAGTCGCCAGGGCGCTCCAGCTTTTCGGCACCTCGATGTCTTCCTGCTTAAAAATGACCTTGCCACTGTCATCATTGATCTCCGCATTGCGCCGTTCCCATTCGATCTGATCAAAAGGCGCAACGGCAGCATCGCTGAAAACGCGCTTGAAATGCAGACCGCTGTTTTTCGTTTTTTCCGTTCCCTTTTTCCGGCGCGAGGCCGATGAAGACGATCCAGTCAGTGATGCGGGCGGAATTCCGGGTTTTAGTTGAATCATGGCGGTGAGAGAGGGGTTGAGGTTCTGAATAAGATGTCAATATTTGCGAACAGCGGCGCCAACAACCTGTGAATTCCAGTCAGTAACCGACAACAAGTAATAGCGTAGCTCTCCGGCGGTTATACAATATGCAGCCCACGGATTAGCGGTGGCAAGTCAAAAATTGTAACATTTTTCGGGTACTCTGGCCCGCTCTGCGCTCGAGGCTCGGTATTCCCCCGAGAGCGGCGGTGCACGCGACGCAGGCGGTTTGCCTGAAGATAAACGCTCAATGCCCAACGCTGAACACCCAATCTCGAGACAGTTGCATTGAACGTTGTATGTTGGACGTTACGCGTTCGGCGTTTCTTCTGCTTTGAAGGAAGGGTGGCTGAGTCCGGTTTAAGGCACTCGACTCGAAATCGAGCGTGGGGAAACCCACCGTGGGTTCGAATCCCACCCCTTCCGCCAGTTCACCAGATTGTTCTGATGCAGCCCGCGCGCGTTTCCACGAGGTCATTTTGTCAAAATGATTTGTCGTGTTGAGCGCAGCGAGACATTTCTGGTTATTTCACTATCCTCCTCGAAGCAATAAATCAGAGATCATTCGCTCCGCTCAGGATGACAGAATGGTTGCGTTTAGACAAAATCGGCAATTAGCAGCGTCTTCATTTTATGACCGTCCGAATGCCGGCAACGGGATGAAATCAGAGTTGCATCCCGTTTGTTCAACGGCAGCTTGCTCACTTCATCTTTTTCCTATGAACATCCTTTCTCGAGCTTTCGCTCTTTGCTGTTTGATCGCGGCCAGTCTCGTTTCAATCACGGCCGTCTCCGCGCAAGATTTGCCCGATAGTACGCGCCTGCTGCGTTTTCCAACGACAAATGGAGCACAGATCGTCTTCTGTTATGCAGGGGAGCTTTACACGGTCGGCAAAGACGGCGGCACAGCGCGCCGCCTGACGAGCGGACCTGGCTACACTTCATTCGCCCGATTTTCGCCGGACGGAACGCAGATTGCGTTCACGTCCCATTACGACGGCAACACGGAAGTTTACGTAATGCCGGCCGAAGGCGGCACGCCGAAGCGCCTGACGACTTCAGCCACGCTCGGACGCGACGACGTTTCGGATCGGATGGGGCCGAACAACATCGTAATGGCGTGGGAAAACACGAAGCCGCTCGTCGTCTTCCGTTCCCGCATGAAGTCGTTCAACGATTTCATCGGCTCACTGTTCGCGGTTGGCCTTGATGCCGAATTGCCGCAGCAAGTGCCGGTACCGCGCGGCGGATTTGTTTCCTTTTCGCCAGACGACTCAAAGATGGCGTTCAACCGCGTGTTCCGGGAGTTCCGCACATGGAAACATTATCGCGGCGGCATGGCGGATGACATTTGGGTTTACGATTTCAACACCGGCGCCACGGAAAACCTGACGAACAATCCAGCCCAGGACATCTGCCCGATGTGGGGAGCGGACAACAAGATCTATTTCATCTCCGACCGCGACAATCGGATGAACCTCTTCGTCATTGATCTTGCAACAAAAGAAACGAAGCAGCTCACGCGCTTCACTGATTTCGACATCAAGTTTCCGTCGCTCGGCAAAGACTCGATCGTATTCGAGCAAGCCGGATACATTTGGCGCTACGATCTTGCCACAGGTCAAGCCGCACCGGTGCCGATCGCAATCAAGGAAGATTTCGACAGTGGCCACGGCGGGCTGGTCGACGCATCCAAGCATCTCGAATCGGTAAACCTCGCGCCGGATGGGGAGCGCACCATTGTAGTCGCGCGGGGCGATCTTTTCTCCGTGCCTGCAAGGAACGGTACGGCGCGCAATTTGAGCAAAACTTCAGGCGCGCACGAACGCGACGCGGTTTGGTCGCCCGACGGAAAATGGGTCGCCTACAACTCGGACGCGAGTGGCGAGAACGAATTGTATCTGCGTTCACAGGACGGCAGAGGCGAGCCACAGCAAATCACGAACGGCGCCGACACCTACTACTACGCGCCGAAATGGTCTCCCGACAGTAAGAAACTGCTCTGGAGCGATCGGTTGCAGCGATTGCGTTACGTTGATGTCACAACAAAGGCGGTCACACCCGTTGACCAGGATAAATATGGCGAGATCGAAAGTTATAACTGGTCGCCCGACAGTCAGTGGATTGCATGGGCACGGCCGGAAGAGAACGGCATGCCGCGCGTTTATCTCTATTCAGCCGCGAACAAACAACAGACCGCAGTGACAGACAACTGGTACGGCTCGGGCGAAGTGGTCTTCAGCGACGACGGCAAATATTTGCTGCTCAGTTCCGCGCGCGATTTCAAACCGACTTTTGGCGACGAGGAATTCGCAAACGTCTATCGCGACATGGAGCGCGTTTATCTCGTCACGCTGGCGAAGGAGACTGCAAATCCGCTCGCGCCGAAGAGCGACGAAGTCGGCAAGGCGGAAGAAAAGCGCAAAAAAGAAAAGGCAAAAGAAGCGGAAGAGAAAAAGCCGGAGGCGAGCCCAAGCGCGACAAAGCCAGAAGAAAAGGCAAAAAAGCCAGTCGTCGTGAAAGTGGACACCGACGGGATCCAGAACCGGATTGTCGGTCTCGAAATTACGCCGGGAAATTATCGCAACATTCGAATGCTGGAGGACAATCGCATCTTCTACCTGCGCCGCACCGCCGCTGATGAAGCGGGCGAAGAGGAAGAAGATCTATTCTCCAACAAAGACAAGAAATCGCACCTGTGCGTTTACAACGTCGACGATCGCAAGGAGACCGTGCTCGGCGACGCGAACAATTACCAGATCACGTTCGACGGCAAAAAGATGCTGGTAAAAATCAAAAAGGACTACGCCATCATCGACGTCCCGAAAGACAAGCTCGAAACCAAGGATCACGAGCACAAGATGGAAGGCCTCGATATGCAGTTGGATCGGCATGCTGAGTGGCACCAAATCTATTTCGAATGCTGGCGGCACATGCGCGACTTCTTTTTCTCGCCCACCATGAACGGCGTCGATTGGAAAGCGATGCGCGACAAATACGCCGCGCTACTGCCGTTCGTGAATCATCGGAACGATCTCACTTACCTGTTAGGCGAGCTCATTGGCGAATTGAATAACGGCCATACCTATGTCGCCGGCGGCGAACGCCCAGACACGCCGCGCATCAAGCTCGGTCTGCTCGGCGCGGAATTTTCCCGCGACCCGGCCACGCGCGCCTATCGCATCGAGCGCATTTTACCGGGAGAAAACTGGAACAAACATACGCGCTCGCCGCTCACGGATGTCGGCGTGAACGTGAAACCCGGTGATTACATTCTTGCGATTAACAACACCCCGGTCTCGAGCTTGCCGAATCTGTACGACGCCCTCATCGGCACCGCCGGCAAACAAGTGATCTTGCGCGTGAATTCCAAACCAACCGATGCCGGAGCGCGTGATGTGACCGTTGTACCCACCGACAACGAGGCTCCCCTTTACTATATCGATTGGGTGCAAAAGAACATCGATTACGTCACGAAGAAGACCGGCGGCGAAGTCGGCTATCTGCACATTCCTGACATGGGCCGGCCCGGTTTGGACGAGTTCACGAAGCTTTACTTTCCGCAAATCCGGAAGCACGCGCTCATTGTCGATGTTCGAGGTAACGGTGGCGGATTTGTCTCGCCGCTGGTGATCGAACGACTGCGGCGCGCGCTCGTAATGATCGGGATCGCGCGCAACGGCATGCCGCAAACCGATCCGCCGCAAACGTTCACGGGCCCCATGGTGACGCTGATTAACGAATTCTCCGCGTCCGATGGCGATATTTTTCCGTATCGGTTTAAAACGCTCGGCCTCGGCAAACTCATCGGCAAACGCACCTGGGGCGGCGTTATTGGCATTCGCGAGTCGCTGCCGCTCGTCGATGGCGGTCAGTTCTTCAAACCGGAATTCGCGATCTACTCAAAAGACGGCGAACAATGGATCGTCGAAGGCCACGGCGTCGATCCCGACATCGTTGTCGATAATGAACCCGGGAAAGAATTCAAAGGCGAAGACCAGCAACTAGATCGGGCGCTCCAGGAAATCCAGGACGAGCTGAAGACAAAACGCTACGAGCTGCCATCGCCACCACCCTGGCCTAATCGCAACCCAGCCGGCTGAAGCTGACAAGCCGCGGTGGCTCGGAGTGGTCCTGGACGAGCCTCCAGCGGTTGCTTTAACCTCTCGCCTCTCCCTTTCGGCAAGGGGAGAGGATTGAGGTGAGGGGTTTGAACGTACAAGC
>Ga0193721_1000068_pt1 | contig 32165 bp, 25 predicted proteins | sample U2s2metaG_FD_145078 | JGI IMG/M metagenome (GOLD analysis project Ga0193721, IMG submission 145078) | Soil microbial communities from a riparian zone of the East river system, Colorado, United States - U2s2 | ecosystem: Environmental > Terrestrial > Soil > Riparian zone | place: USA: East River...
GCAAACCGAATCCCGCCTTCATGAGGCCGGTTCAACCTGATGATAAGCTCTCTGCCATCGTTGGGTCGCAGCCGCTGCCACGCTCCGAGCTAACAAAGAAGCTCTGGAACTACATCAAGAAGCATGGTTGCCAGGATAAAAAGAAAAGAACCATGATTAACGCCGACGACTCACTACGGCCGGTATTTAATGGCAAGAGCCAGGTGAGTATGTTCGAGATGACCAAGCTCGTCTCGAAGCATTTGCGTTAGGTTTCGGTTATCCGTAGATAGCCCGGTTCCGCCGGGCTATTTGCGGGCTTGGTAAAAGAATGATGGACGCGTCGGCGGTGCGTCGTACCGCTCTTGCGCCGGGTTGTAATCACATCGAGGATGGTGACGTGAAAACGTATCGTCTCATTCCTCTCGTACTTGCAATCTCTGTTTTTCTCTCTGGGCAAGTCACGCGCGCGGAGTCGGGCTGGCTGAATGATTACAAGAAAGCGCAAGAAGAGGCAAAGGCGTCTAACAAATTTCTCCTTCTTAACTTCACGGGTTCGGACTGGTGCGGTTGGTGTATCAAATTCGATAGAGAGGTTCTGTCGCAACCGCAATTTAAAGATTATGCGCGCGACAATCTGGTCCTCGTAGAACTCGATTTTCCTCGTACCAAGTCCCAGAGTGCCGAGGTGAGAAAACAGAACCTGGAATTAGCACAACATTACGAGGTTGTCGGGTTTCCCACGATCGTCGTGCTCAACAGCGACGGACAAGCGGTCTGGCATTACGATGGTTACTTTCCGGGTGGACCTGAGGCCTTCATCGCGGAACTGCAAAAATTACGGAAAGGTTAAAAAGCGCATTGCCCAAACGATTTTGGGTCTCCTTGTGGGGAGCACAAAAATGCGCGCGATTACTTGTCGACCGTCTTGGTCGCCTGGGCGTTGCAGGTGACTGACGGCGTAGGCTAGACACACGCGTCCAGTGTGCCACTTTCGTGCTCATGTCTGTTTACCTTTACTTCGCGACAGTGATCGTCGCGCTCGGGCTCGGCGCGGAATCCATATCGGCAACGCCGGATGCAGCGCGAGAGAATCCGGTCGCGCCAGAGGAATCAAGCATCACGTTCAATTCGGTGCATGTCGATGGACCTTACATCGCTATGACTTTTGACGATGGACCAAGTGCAACGCTTACCCCAAAATTACTTGATCTATTGGCTGCTCATCACATTAAGGCCACATTCTTCGTGATCGGCGAAAACGTCGCGGAACATCCCGAGATTGTCACGCGGGCTGCCAGGGAAGGGCATGAAATTGGGAATCACAGTTGGTCGCATCCCAACTTCGGCAAAATGTCGGACCAGAGTGTTCGCAGCCAACTGCAGCGAACCGATGAGGCAATCAAAAACGCAACCGGCCAGCGTCCCACATTAATGCGGCCCCCCTACGGTTCGATTACGGCACGCGAAAAACGCTGGATTCACGATGAATTCGGATACCGGATCATTCTTTGGGACGTTGATCCGCTTGACTGGAAACGGCCCGGGCCGGCTGTGGTTCGCAGTCGCATTCTTAAGGAGACTCAACCCGGTTCGATTGTGCTATCCCACGACATTCACCCTGGAACAATCGAAGCGATGCCCTCCACTTTTGATGCCCTTGAGGCGAAGGGATTCAAATTCGTCACCGTATCGGAACTGATTCGTATGGCGAAACCGAAAGCTTTTCATCCAAGTCCATCGCCCGGCGGAAACGCACCGGCCCCAGCCGTTCCATCGCCCTCACTCGCTCCGTCCCCGGTATCTTCCCCGAGCGGCTAGAAGACCGATTCGCAAATCTTGTAGCCACCGGCCTGTGGCCGGTCCAACTCGGGTAACCACGAAGACGGCCCGTAGGGCCGCGGCTACATCGCTAAACGTGGAAAACTTACACGCCTATTTCTTCGCGGCGCTCACGTTTCGGTCAGCCATTCGCTGTTCGGTCTTACTACGCGCAATGACGAAGTGATTATTTTCGCCGTAGCTTCGCCACGGACCGGGAGGCACGTCACGTACTTCGACGAATTGCCAATCGGTCACGTCGGTCGGCGCCAGTCCCAGGTAGTCACGCACTGCCGGCGAAACATCCAGCCCTGCACCATGATTAAGATTTGGCTTAGGACGTTCGTTTCCAAAGACATACTGAAAATGATCAGTGCGAAAAGGGCCGCAGTCTTCCCATTGCGCATAACAAGTGCGGTTGCCTTTACGAATGGCAATCCAACGGTGCCAGCATACCGACTGTCCCTGCCCCGTATAAGATTGTTTGAACCACGGAATCACCAGCGGCGCTTCCGGTTTGAACTGGCCATGCGTGACATCGTTGTACGGTAGCGCACAGTAGAAGGGATTTTGTCGCGGTATGAACGCTATCGGAAGATAACTGCGCCGCGCTGACGGATCGGGGTTATCGAAGCCGCCGTAGTTGTTCGTCCAATTCGCGTCCCAGGAACTTCTGTAATTGGGAACCGGATTATTGCCCGCAGCCTGTTCTCCGACCCAAAACACCGTTGTCACGATGTTCGTTTTCCACGGGTAACGCTGGATCGCAGGACGAGAACTGGTCGGGATGAAAACTTGCGGTTCCACCTTGAGCAATGCCTGCTCCCGCAATTTCATTGCGTATTTGGCAAAGTCTGCCGCGGTTGCATAAGGGGAAGTGGATTGTTCATCTCCGAAAGCATTCGGAACAACAAAGACCGCCAGACTCAAACAAACCGAAAGAAGTCTCCTCATGTTAAAGCGCCGGCTTCTTTTATCCGATTCGGCGCGTTCAGGCAAGCCGAATTTTCTTAGGTTACACCATCGTGTGCCTCGAAAACCCTCCCAGGGCGCGCGTTGTAGCGCCCAGTCTCATGCGCGGCTCAGTAGCGTATCGTGCTTGAAATCTCGATCATCCGCCTTTGGATAATCGAGCGTGTAATGGAGGCCCCGGCTTTCTTTGCGGCATAGTGCCGAATCGACGATCAACGCCGCTACCGCGGCGAGGTTACGCAGCTCCAGCAAGTCAACGGATACTTTGAAATTCCAATAGAATTCGCGGATTTCGCGCTGAAGATTTCGCAGCCGCGCGCTCGCTCGTTGCAGCCGTTTATCGGTACGGACAATTCCCACGTAATCCCACATGAGGCGTCGGATCTCATCCCAGTTGTGATAAATGACAACCAGTTCGTCGACGTCCTGCACATTCCCCGATTTCCATTCCGGCAACGGGACTTTTTGTTTTCGAGCCGATTGCGTCTCAACGGCGGACGCGGCCGCGCGATGCGCCACGACCAAACCCTCCAGCAGCGAGTTGCTTGCAAGCCGGTTGGCTCCGTGCAAGCCGGTGCACGCGACCTCGCCAATCGCATATAGTCCGGGCAAATTCGTCGCCCCATTGATGTCAGTTTTAATTCCGCCGCATTGATAATGTGCTGCCGGCACAACCGGGATTGCCTGCTTCGACATGTCGATGCCGAACCGCAGGCATGTCTGGTAAATATGTGGGAAACGCTCCCGAACGAATTCCGGCGGCTTGTGTGTGATGTCCAAAAGCACACATTTCGCACCGGAACGTTTGATCTCGGCGTCGATTGCCCGCGCGACGACGTCACGTGGCGCAAGCGAGCCACGCGGATCGTAACGTTTCATAAAGTCTTCGCCACGATTGTTGCGCAAGATGCCGCCTTCGCCGCGCACCGCCTCGGAAATCAGAAATGATTTCGCCTCAGGATGAAATAGACAGGTGGGATGAAACTGGATGAATTCCATGTTCGCGATCTCGACACCTGCGCGCCACGCCATTGCCACGCCGTCTCCAGTCGCGACGTCCGGATTTGTCGTATACAAATAAACTTTCCCACAACCGCCGGTTGCCAGCACGATTCGATCCGACCGAATTGTTTCCACGTCATCGGTTTTTTCGTTCAGAACATAGACTCCGAGGCAGCGGTCTTCTGTCGCGAAACCGAGTTTGGCTGCCGTGATCAAGTCCACGGCCATGTGATTTTCCAATAATTGGACGTGTGATTGTCGCCCCAGCTCACGCAGCAAAGTCTCCTCGACCTGCCGCCCCGTTACGTCTTGAACATGCAGGACCCGACGCTTGGAGTGGCCGCCCTCCTTGCCCAGATCGAGCTCGCGATGTCCACTGATCTCGCGCTCATCGAACTGGAGACCGAGTTGTGCCAGCTCGCGGATGCGCTCGGGTCCTTCCGTCACAATCATGCGCACTACGGCTTCGTCACACAGGCCAGCGCCCGCCTCAAGCGTATCGCGCACGTGCAACCCAAATGAGTCTTCGTCGCTAGTCACGCAAGCGATTCCACCCTGTGCCCAGGCGGTGTTTGTGTCCGCGCCTTTGCGTTTCGTAATAACAGCGACCGATCCGTGCTTCGCAGCTTTCAATGCAAAACTCAGACCGGCGATGCCACTGCCGATGACCGCGAAATCGTATTCTTTCATCGCCGTGAAGCAGGCAATCTTGCCTGCCAGGGACAATTGCTCAAACACGCAGACAGGATCGTCTGCGTCACGATGTGCTCCTTCATCCTAGCCGAATGTTATCGATCAAGCGCGTTTTCCCGAAGAATACAGCCAATACGAGCAACGAATTTGGCCGGGAGGTTTCAACCGGTCGAAATGTTTCAGCATCGACAAGCTCCACGTAATCGATCCGCGCCAGCGGCGCTTCATTGATCCCCTTTCGGACAAGTGCAATGAGATCTCTCGCAGATTTTTTGCCGGCATCTGTCGCGGCCAGTAACGCCTTGTACAAAACTGTCGCTTGTTTCCGCTCTTCCACATTCAAATACTGATTACGCGAACTACATGCCAGCCCGTCATGCTCGCGCACGGTGGGCACAGCAATAATGTCTATCTTAAAATTGAGATCGCGCACCATGCGGCGAACGATCGCCAGTTGCTGAAAATCCTTCTCGCCAAATACCGCCGCGTCCGGCGAAAGAATATTGAATAACTTCGCGACCACGGTGCAAACCCCGCGAAAATGTCCGGTTCGCGATTTTCCCTCCAGCGTCTCCGAAAGAGAAAATTCATCCACGAACACCGAACGATCGTCCGCATACATTTCCGCGGCACTGGGACGGAACAAGAAATCGACGTCGTTATCTCGACAAAATTCCTCATCGGCTTCCTGCCTGCGCGGGTATCGCTCGTAATCGCTTCCCGGCTCAAACTGGAGTGGATTCACAAAGATGCTCACCGCCACTTCACCTTGCTGACCAGCACTTCCTCGAGCCACGCGAATCAAGTCAGCATGCGCCTTGTGTAGCGCTCCCATGGTAGGCACCAGCACTCGCCGCTTTGAGCGCTCCAGTGATTGCGCTTCAGCAACCGTGGTAGTAATTCGCATCGCTGAACGAGAGTTGATCATCGAACGGCTTCCAGAGATTCCTCCGAGCCTTCGCACAACGCTACAGCCAGGCAAGCGACTTCGCTCCGAATGACAGACCGGTACAGCGTGCGTCACGCTGATTCGAGCCAAATGGCCTGGCGCGCGAATCGAAATCTCTTGTGACCAAAATTTTGCCAGCCAGCGCGTAGCGCGAGATCGCGCATTTCGGTAAATGAAAATGCGCGCTCGGCGGAGAGTCGCGCGTCATGGCGGGTCATGGGTTCACGAAAAATCAACTCGGTCAAAAGATGAACGCCAGCCTGCAGGAGAAATCCCCGCCGCAAGTCCGACACCAGAACAAATTTCCGGGATAGCTCGCGACATCGTCGCAACACACTTACTGCGTCTTGATCGCTGAAATGATGAAGCGCAAGCGTACAGAGCACGACGTCATATGTTCCAACGGAATCCCATTCAAGAATATCGGCTTGGCGATAATAAATTTCCGGGTAGCCGGTGCTCAATTTCGTGGCGACCTCCAATGTTGCAGGCTGTCGATCTAAAGCGTTAATCTCGACTTGCGCGCCAATCTTGCGTGCGTAATCGGCAATTAATCGCGGAATGTCGCCCGAGCCGGTAGCAAGATCGACAATCCGAACACGAGCACCGGGGCGGAGCCAGCGGCGCATAAAACCGAGAACGAGACGATAGCTGCCGAACCAACGATTCAGTTGCCGGATACGCTCCAGGTCGCGCTCTAACTCGGCCGAAACCGGTTGCGGCCGATCCATCATTTCCAACACGGCTGGATCGAAACTCCGCTTCATTAAAGAAAGCTGGGAGGGTCTACCGGAACCGACCCCTGGGTGACTCGGGTCAATCGCCGCTACCCAAAAATCTCTGCCAAGATTCGGGTAAAGCTGCACTCTCGACTTCGCTTGCAATCCGCCCCTCAAATTCGGGATGAAAAACGGTACTCGTCCCATAAACCATGACGACATCTTCGGACCCTTCTACGCGAATGGCGTGCGCGACTCCGGGTGGAACGACCACTCCCGCATTGTTGCTGCTCTGATGATTGTCGCCATCGATGAAGAAACGCATAATGCGCTTGGAAAAACCAGCACGCACATCGCACAAAATCATCTCCACCCGTCCCTGGAGAAAAAACATGACGTCCCACTGTTCGTCATCATAACGACGCAGCGAATAATTTTGCGGCCCGTGCATGAACAAACGTCGCAGCCATTTCTCGGCGGTCGTGCCGGGCGGAATACTTGGTGGATGCACATGAAATCCTTTGGCGCTGGGCGCAAACATGCGCGCGGCCGACCATTGCTTCGGCCAAAATCCGATTTTCGCCAGAACTCCTTCGTCACGTCGGACAAATTCACCGAAAACTCCGCGATGACGCTGCGAATGGATTGTGCGAGAGAAAATTTCCACGCCAGGAATCCAGGCGCGCTTTATTTCCGGCCTCGACCGGTCTGCTTTTGCCAGTTCGCCGGCAGGAAGACCTGACTGCGCGATTCGTTGCGGCAAAGAACTCAATTTATAATCGCGTGGAGTCAATGCATTTCGTGCTGCCTCACTCACGCCCAGCCACAAATTTGTTTCGCTTATATTCATATCAGTCTTTTTCAAGAGCGTTTACTTGCCTAGCGAGAAATCCGCTCGTTCGCGAGAAAGATTCGGACTATAACAAGGGTCGCCCTGTAGAACGCCAGCCCTACCCTGGCGCATAATCGTCTCGCCGCTCGCATGCACGCGCTCGAAACCGCACTGCAATTGCAGGTCAACGTCAAGCTTGAATTCGCCGTTAGCAATCTCTTACACCTTTGTCTGAAAATTCGGGCTCGACAACAGACGTTTCAATTGAGCACGCTGGCAGGGTCAGTGGACAAGGGGAGCCACACTATCATGCATTCGTGATAGGGTCACGACAGCGCGCAGCGTTTGTCGCACAACTCGCCATTCGTGGACGCTCAGTCAAGCAGACGGAACGTCACAATTGCTCCTGCGGCAAGGCCAAGTTTTTCATTCGGAACTAGCCTCGTTTGCAAAAAGCCGAATGTGGGAAAATGGAAGCTAGTTTTCGTTCTCAAAGCGCCGTTACGGGATGCCTGCGGCCAAGTATCTCAAATGTCGTTGTCTTCTTCCCTGTCACTTTTCTGTTTCTCTTCCGGGAACACGCCACTTCCACACAATGCGCGGTCTGTAAAAGTAACAATCACGTCACTTTTCCGCTATTGCGTGCGGCAACGGATTGTTTGCAATTACACGGTGTGATGTCAGTAAAGTAACTAAACCATTGATGCCATGAAAACCTCTTCAGGCCGCTTGGCGGTATTAGTGATGCTTCTTATCACTCCGCTTCTGGCTTTTTACCCGACGGTGGCAAGCGCGGTCACGGTCACGGTGACGGTTGCCAACAATTGCCTGTGCTTCATGCCTTCATCGGTGACGATTCACCCAGGCGATACAGTGCAATGGACGTGGAGCTCGAGCGGCCACAGCAGTACCTCAGGTTCCCCAGGGATGCCCAACGGGCTTTGGGACTCTGGGATTCTCAACCAAGGAGCTGTCTTCACTCAAACCTTCAATACTGTCGGATCGTTTCCGTATTACTGCACTCCGCATGGATCATGCTGCAATATGGTAGGCACGGTCACTGTTGTGTCGAATCCGACGCCGACGCCTTCGCCGACGGCCACACCTGTCGGCACACATCCGGCCTTTTTCAACGGCGAGACCGCGCTGGGCGGTGGATTTTATTATCTCCAGTTCGCCAACGGCACTCCCTTTGGATACTACAGCTACCTCCCTGACCCGAATTTTATCTACCACATTGACTTGGCCTTCGAGTATCTCCTCGATGCCAATGACGTTAACCACGGAATCTACTTCTATGATTTTGCTTCCAGCTCGTTCTTTTACACCAGTCCGACCCTCTTCCCTGATCTCTACGACTTCAGCCTAAACGCGTGGCTTTACTACCTTCCGGACGCCAACAATCCGGGCCGCTACACTAATAACCCGAGATGGTTCTTCAACTTCGCGACCGGCCAGTGGATAAACCTATAGCGATTAGCGCCTAAAGGGGGTAGGGCCTGCCACCCTCCGGCGGTGTTTGCTCAGAGTCCCAGACGGCGATAAACAAAGCCCGCACCGCACCGTGGGATCGAACCACGGTGCGACTTTCTAACGGTTATTCCTTATTGAACCATGTGAATGCCGTAGCCACCGCTTGGGGCCTGCACCCCGGGTCCATCTCTCTGGTTCAATACCGAGGTATTCTGGTGGCCGCGGTGGCCGCGGCGGCCGCCTTTAGCGTCTTTTGTGGGCTTCAGGTCAACGGCTTTGATTTTGGTAGTTTTCTTTTTCATTTTAGTTTTCCTTTGTTGGTTGTTTGTTGTTCCTGTTGTGTCAGTGGCACCAAGAGCGATTTCACCTCAATAATCCCATTTGCCAGCGCCAGTCTCATTAACTGTCCAATCGTTAACTGTCGTTTGGCGTCGTCGATGATGTTTCCGGCCGCCTTTGGCGTCCTTTTTGGGCTTCAGGTCACAGACTTTGATAGTTTTCTTCGCTTCTTTGTGTTCCATTTTATTCTTCTTTCTCGTTGGTCTGGCCTTCCGTGAACTCTCGTCTTGAGAACTCATTTCTGGCCTTCACTGAGGTAGTGCGTAAAATCGGGCGCGAGGTTACGCGAAAAAGTGATGGGCCAACGGTCGCCCAAGCGTCGTTCTGGCGGCCTGGTTACGCTTAGGAGAACGAAAGAACTTCAACCACGCGGTTTTTGCTTTCGCATTTTTCTCCCGGCGACAAGATCCAGAACTGCTCGGCGCAATCTCTCGCGTCTGCTGGATCGTCCATGTCGAGTCTAAGGTTCATCGCCTCCGCCACGGTTTTAACGTAGGCAACGCCCTGCTGCTGACAATCTCAGCAAAAAACCTGATTGGAGTTGGGGCTGCGTGTCAGCCGTGAATTCTCGCGTGGAACGATCTGGATTGCTGACGCACATTGCCATTCGAGAATTCCGAACCAAAGAATATGCTTGACAGTTCTTCCGCTCTTCCTTTTAAATGTACGCCGTTGCGATACACATCCACTTAGGAGGTAATGAAATGAGAAAGTCACCAAGCAATACCATTCTCAGCAGCCCAGCATTAGCATCGTCAGGAATTCTTGTTTTCTTCGTTTTGGCCACACTGACGTTGCTGCCGCACCATGCACTGGCCCAAGACCGTTCAATCTCGATAAGCAATAACGATCAAATCAGCATGGTTCAAGAAGCAAACGCAGCTGCCGGGTCCAGTGCCTTGGCACCAGAACTACATCCCGCTTTCTTTGGAGGCGAGATCGCGCTGGGCAGCGGCTGGTACTATCTCCAGTTCGCTAACAGCACGCCCTTTGGCTACTACAGCTACATCGTTTTCATGAACGACCCAAACTTCATCTATCACATCGACATGGGCTTCGAGTATTTTTTTGATGCGAACGACAACAACAGCGGCATCTATTTCTACGATTTTACGTCCAACAGTTTCTTTTACACTAGTCCTAGTCCAAGCTTTCCTTTTCCGTTTCTCTACGATTTCAGCCTGAACACAGTGCTCTACTACTTTCCCGATCCCAATCATCCGGGGCGCTACACGAGCAATCCAAGGTACTTCTACAACTTCGCAACCCGCCAGGTCATTACCAAATAAGGAAGTTAGCCTGTAGTTGGACAAAGCTAAACTGTTGTTACTGAAGCTGGAAGGGGTTGCGGTGAACTCAGAAAAGCAACCGCCATTAACTGCTTGACGACTGATCGACGTGCTTTTGCTGGGTTTCTACTGCTTTGTCATACGCGCCTTCACCCTCCTGAACATAACACCTGGTGAAAAATCGGTCGTGATACTTATCCCATCCTCGCGCAAAAAGGAATTCGTGGGCTTGGGATGGACTATAGTGACACTCGGCCATACTTCGTCCTTCTTTTCGCGCCGGTTCTGCGTCTTCGATCCCAAAAACAAAACACACCACAGCCTGTGGATTGTTAGCCGTCTTTGACGTCTTTTTGGTTTTCGGGTCGGTTACCGAGTCAATATGAGCAATGAAATGGCGACTGTGCTCGTCGGGCTTGTACATTTCCATTACGGCCCCTTTGTCAACGAGTGCTTGTTCTTCGGCTGTAAGAGTGTCAGCTTTAGTGAAATTAAGCGGTGCTACGCTTGCCGCCGCTATCGTCAGCAAGACTCTCAAATGCGGCTTTGCCAGTTTAACGAGGGCTCGGTTCATGCCGAATATACGAGGCAGCGGTAGCTTTTCTTTCAGCTTATTTTTCCGTATCATCGAATTCCTCGAAGTCGAAGCTGCGAATCGCTGTCGCTCAGCGCGACGGAAAGCGTTTCCCTGTGCGTGTCGATGAAAAGTTGACTGCGTTTATGGAACTTGAAGCGGCGATTCTATCCGGGAGAACGCTCAGAGGATTGCGGAGCGCGTCAAATAAAGCTCCACCGATTATCGCGATGATGGTAAAAACCTTCTCGATTACCTCATCCGACAGTTTCAACTTATCTTCGGCACCGCTGAATAAGCCGCAGGGGCCGGATGTTCGCTGAGACACCGTTTAGCTCGATCCCCCAGATCCAACTGCCCCGAGTCAGCCGAAGTGAGGCCGCCGTTCAAAACGCCTCGTGATCGATTTTTGCTTTTCTTGACGCGCCTGGGCGGAACTTTTTCCAAAGATGATCGATGATGGTCGGGCAAATATCTTACCAGAGAGGTCATTCTTGGGTGATCTGCATGTGATCGCGGAATAGCTATCGTGTTTAATAAGGCCCTATGTTCGCCGTTCTCGAAGGTTGCTGCGCCAAAATCTTGCGATCTTGTAAGTTTGACCCAATACTGAGCAGTCCAAAAGTCTGTGTATGGAAAGCCGCGTTCCTGCCCCCTTCCTGTTTGAGACGCTCGATGAGCCGGTAACAAGTGCTGTCGGTCGCGAAAGGGGCGCGCCGGTCAATGAGACCGCCCGCCCGGTCGCAGGGTCCACTTTTTGCAAAGTCGCGATTATCACTCGCACGAAGGATCGCCCAGTGCTCTTACGCCGCGCGATGGAATCCGTCTTGCGGCAAACATTCTCAGACTGGACCCATATCATCATCAATGACGGCGGCCACCCAGCGCCTTGCGCGATGGCGGCGGCTGAATTCGGCGATCGATACGCAGGCCGGTTGGTGCTCATCAATAACAATCGTTCGGACGGGATGCAGCGCGCGAGCAACTCCGCCATCATAAGCAGCGCGAGTGATTACATTGTCATTCACGATGATGACGACTCGTGGGACGAACGATTCCTGGCGGAGACGGTCAAGTTTTTAGACTCGGAGGAGGGCACGGCGTACGGAGGGGTCATTACCCATACAGTGCAGATCCAAGAGGTTATGACGAGCGACGGCCCGGTCGAGACCTCGCGTAACGATTTTAACTGTGACCTAAAGAACATTAACCTCTTCCGCATGATGGGCGGAAACCTCTTCCCGCCCATCTCGTTTCTTTATCGCCGGCAAGTTCACGAGAGCGTCGGTTATTTCGATCAAGCGTACGACGTGCTCGGAGATTGGGATTTTAACCTCCGAATGCTGCAGAAATTCGAGATCGCCGTCCTTCCCCAAAGGCTGGCGTTCTACCACTGGCGGCCGAAGACGGAAGCGCCCGCTTACGCCAACACCGTCACTGCCGGTGTGGACCAGCATCACGCGATTTTGAACAAAATTCAAAATGCCGCCCTTCGCGCGGAGACGGACTTCACCGGATCTGGCTCCGGCGCGGTATCCAGCATCTCTAGGAGCTTGAGCGCGCTCGAGGAGCGGCTCTCTCGCATGGAGGCTGGCCTTTGGGAGTTGAACAGGTTGGTGAAAGTTTCCCCCGGAGGATCGCCGCGAAGACCGCTATGGGGCCGTATGTCGGCATCGTTACGATCCGCGGTCGCCCGCATTTCGAATTATCCGGGACGACGACCACTCTCTACCGAGGGCAACGTCGAGGTGCATGCGCTCGGCGCCGCAGCGATTGCGGAGCGTCTGGGCGATTACGAAACCATCTCGTTCGACATCTTCGACACCGCGATCCTCCGCCTGACGCAACGACCGAAGGATGTCTTTGACCATTGTCAGGAGGAGGTGCGCCAATGGCTGGATGATTCAGTTTTTCCCTTCACGGAACTGCGGATGCAAGCGGAGCGCGTTGCCCGGGCTAACGCTGCCAGGGACTACAATTTTCAAGATGTTACTCTGGAGGAAATCTACGCCCTCTTCGCCCACGTGACGGCACTCGATGCGAAGACGGTGGCTCGAATCAAAGAGCTGGAATTGGCGACCGAAGAACGGTTTTGCTACGCTAATCCGCGGGTACTCGAGCTTTACCGCAAATGCCGTTCGCGCGGCCTCCGGACGTTGTTCATCTCGGACACGTACTTACCGCTGGCCTACCTCCAATCGCTGCTCGCTTCCAGAGGCTTCGCGGACCCGGTCATCTACGCTTCGTCCGAATGCAGGAAGACCAAGCATGTCGGAAGTTTATTCACACATATGGTGGCGGACAGCGGCGCGCGCCGCGCGCGCATTTTGCATATTGGTGACAACGTTTACTCCGACTATCACAAGGCGCGGGAGAAGCGGATCGAGAGCGTCCTTATCGCGGACGAAGCGGCCTGCCGCTTTGCGACCGTCCGCCGGGATCATGAAGACGACCGGGCGAAGGATTCGCTCTTTGCTAGCACCTGCATTGGCTTGGCGCGGAAACGAACAGTCAGCTTAGGGCGCAATGAAAGCCAACCCGATCGTCTCTGGCTCTCCCTCGGCTATGAAATAGCCGGCCCGATCTGCTGCGCTTATCTCCGCTGGCTGTTCACAGCTGCCTCGGAGCGTGGCATCCGGCGCCTATATTTTCTCGCGCGCGACGGCCATCTACTGTACGACGCCTTCAAATTGATGAAGGATCGAGGAAACGTGCCGCTCGAAGCCACCTACACCTATTCTTCTCGGCGTCTCTTCTATCTCGCTGCCATTCGGCAAATTGACAAACCAACGCTGGCTGTTCTCTTGACGCCGAATCTCTCGTTGTCCACTGAGCACTTCCTCACTCGCGTCGGGCTGTCGCCCCATGAATATAAAGCGAAACTCCGCCGCGTAGGCTTGAAACTCGGCGAAAGACTCACCTCTACCAGCGGCAATTTCTTGTCGATTGACCTGCGTCAACGGCTCAAGCGCTTCTTCCGTATGATCAGCAGTGATCTGCTGGCGAAAGCGGCAACCGAACGCACGCTTCTGCTGCAGTACCTGGATTACATCAAGCTCTTCTCGCGCGAGCCCGTCGGGCTCGTCGACATCGGTTGGGCCGCCTCGATTCTGCGCAGCCTGCACGACATATCAGCGATCGAAGGCCGCAAATTGAACGCGACCGGCTTCTTCTTTGCGACTTGGGCGACCGCGGAACCTGTCGCGGAACGTGGTCATAAAATGGAGTCTTACCTCGTCCATCTCGATAAGCCATCGCGTCTGCGGGATGTAATCATGCCCGGAGTCGCCGTGATCGAGGCCATGTTTAACGCCCCTCATGGCAGTATCGTCGCGCTCCAGCGTGGCGCGGACGGCGAGTTTCTTCCCACCTACGGCGATACCGTCCCGCAGTACGATCTGCACGCGCAAACACTTATCCGTCGTGGTGCGTTGGAGTTCGTGGATGATTTCACCAAGCTATCTCCAGTTCCGAGCATGGATGGAGCAGGCGAGTATCTCGGTGCGCTCATGCGCCGTATCGCTCTGGAGCCAACGAAATTCGAAGCGGAACAGATCGGCCGCATGGCGCATCGTGACGGGTTTGGGGTAGGGTCCCCTGCCCGGCCCATTGCGCGGCCTCCCGGCCGCCTGACGCGCATCCTCGCCAAAGGATCGTTGGTAACCCGCTACCGAAATTCCCATTGGCGCGAAGGCTTTCTGCGGCAGCTCTCAGACGACGAGCGCGTATTCATCCACGAGAGCTTCGAGACTGCTGCAGAGTTGTAGGGGGATCAGGGTTGCAGTGCAGGATTAGGCGGCCGCGTTTGTTCACATCGCAATCAACGACATCCCCGCCCCTGGTTGGTAAACGGCCGTTGTGCGCGAACGTCGGCTCCGTTACAGGAGGAAGTGAGAGAGTTTTTAGTCAAAGTTTAGGGTCGCTGGTTGCAAAGCTGGGATAAAGATAGAAAAAAAATTTGCGCCGATGACGCGGATCGAGTAAAAACCTCTTCGATTACGTCATCCGACAGTTTCAACTTATCTTCGGCACGGCTGAATAAGCGGCAGGTGCCGGATGTTCGCTGAGACACCGTTTAGCGTGATTTCTAGATCCAACTGGAGCCCCGAATCAGCCGAAGTGAGCGCGCTCTCGAAATGCGCGTCGCGCGGATGATTCGTAGGTTCCGCTGCGGAACTGGATTCTATTTATAGCGTCAACAAACCAGCCTCAACAAAAAAGGGACCCGGAGGGAGTCAAACGAATGAAAACGCTCGAATCGATCACTGCCTGCTTCAACAAACTAACCCATAAAAATCGTCCACATCTAGTGCAGAAGAAATCCACATTTGAATCTGCGTTCGCTAGTCTGCGTGTCTTAATCGCTCTCCTTCTTTGCGCAGCCGCTGCCTTTTTTATGGTTAGTGGAACAGGGCTGGCTGGCTTCCGTCCCCAAGCGCCGGCGAAGGTTTCTAACCGAACACTGACGTTTGCGGAGCGTGTGTCGTATCAAAGAGCTATCGAGGAAGTTTACTGGCGACATCGGATTTGGCCGAAAGAGAATTTGAGGCCTAAGCCGTCGCTCGATGAGGTGATGTCGGCCACGCAGATGCAACAGAAGGTGGAAGATTATCTCCGCGACTCGCAAGCGCTGGAAGTTTACTCGCAGACACCGATCGCTCCCGAGCAGCTGCAAGCCGAGATGGAGCGGATGGCCCGGAACACAAAACAGCCGGAAGTTCTGCGGGAACTGTTTGAGGCCCTCGGAAACGATCCCTTTGTTATTGCTGAGGGCCTGGCCAGGCCGGTGTTAACCGAACGCTTGATCGCCGATTTATCCGCCGACGACAAAGGCCAGCGCTTTGCCTTGCTACGAGCCCAAGCCGTCGGCGGCAAATTTAGCATCACAACGTTAGGCACAGCTACTTATGTTCTTCCGGAGATTTCCATCCCTGATGTGTGCACTGGTGACACCTGGGCAGCCACCAACACCACTAATGTGCCCGAGGCGCGAACGGTTCACACGGCAGTTTGGACCGGCAGTGAGATGATCGTCTGGGGCGGGCAGGGCAACAGCAGCCGGTTGAACACTGGTGGGAGATACACTCCCAGCACTGATACCTGGACTGCCACCAGCACCACTAATGCGCCCGAGGTGCGACAATTACACACGGCAGTTTGGACCGGCAGTGAGATGATTGTCTGGGGCGGAGCTGATGGCACCATTCTTTTGAACACGGGCGGACGATACAATCCCAGCGCTGATACGTGGACAGCGACCAGCACCACTAATGCGCCCGAGGCGCGAACGGTTCACACGGCAGTTTGGACCGGCAGTGAGATGATTGTCTGGGGCGGATTTGATGGCAGCATTCTTTTGAACACGGGCGGACGATACAATCTCAGCACGAACACCTGGACTGCCACCAGCACCACCGGTGCGCCCGGGGCGCGACTATTACACACGGCAGTTTGGACCGGCAGTGAGATGATTGTCTGGGGCGGAACGGATAATAGCTTCTATTTTAACACTGGCGGGCAATACAATCCCAGCGCTGATACGTGGACAGCGACCAGCACCACCGGTGCGGTGCCCGAAGCTAGATTAGGGCACACCGCCGTCTGGAGCGGCAGTGAAATGATCATCTGGGGCGGTAACTCAGGCGCTCTTCAAAGCACCGGCGGGAGATACTGCGCGCCAGCCGGCCCCACACCAACACCGACCCCCACTCCTACAGCGACCCCCACTCCAAATCCACATCCGGCGTTTTTTACTGGCGAGACCGCGCTGGGCGGCGGATTTTATTATCTCCAGTTCCCGAACGGCACGCCCTTTGGCTACTACAGCTACCTCCCTAGCCGGAATTTTATCTACCACCTTGACTTGGCTTCGAGTATTTCTTCGACGCCAATGACGCCAACCACGGCATCTACTTCTATGATTTTGCTTCCAGGTCGTTCTTTTACACCAGTCCGACCCTCTTCCCTTTTCTCTACGACTTCAGCCTAAACGCGTGGCTTTACTACCTTCCGGACGTCAACAATCCTGGCCGCTACACTCACAACCCGAGATGGTTCTTCAACTTCGCGACCGGCCAGTGGATAAACCTGTAAACGACCGAGCACCGCTCGTTCTACCATCAAGGCGACGACCGCGTCGTCGCCAAGGGAGCGATATGGCGAGCATCGCGGTGATGGGATGAACCACGGCTACCATAAGAAAGAATCAGGTTTCTCTAATTCGCGCGGCTTAGCCGCTTGGTTCTTTTTTTCAGTAGCAGTCCCTGTGGCGCTTTATGCATTTGGGACGTTTCCAGTTGCATCTGCCGGGGCTCCGGCTGCCAACCAAAATCAAGGTCCGGACACGTCGCCAGTGTTTAAAGCAATGGCTGGCAAGCATGTTTCATGGGCTGGCGCGGAAGTAGGCTCGATCTATTCCCACAGGTTGGTGGAGGGAGCGATACCGCCTGTGGCAATGGCTTCGACCCGCAGCAGCTTTTTGGCTAGTTGGGACAGCGTAAGCGGAGCAGCGGGCTACCGGCTGGACGTCTCCATCAGCAGTTCGTTTAGCAGTTATGTGAGCGGGTATCAGGGTCTGGACGTAGGCAATGCGACCAATCGCATCGTAAGCGGGTTAAGACCGGGCACGACCTATTACTACCGAGTGCGGGGTTACAATTCGCTCGGCGCCAGCAGCGGTCCAATCCTAAAGACAGCCACGACCGCGGCGACTACTTCCGGGCTTGTCATCAACTCAACGTTCGACAGTTCTATCCTCAACGACCCGAACGCGGCAGCGATCCAGTCGATGATCAACCAAACCATCGCGATATATCAGGCACTGTTTAACGATCCAGTCACAATTCAGATTCGTTTCCGCTATGCAACGACTGCGCCAGACGGCACTCCTCTGCCTGCAGGTCGTATTTCGCAGAGTGACTTTGTGATCTACATGCGCCCATGGAGCACGTTTATTAATGCTCTAAGAGCGGATGCGACAACCAGCAACGACAATCTCGCGAACGCGAGTCTGCCGGGGAGTGCATTATCTGCAAATATCGTCACGTCGAGTGCAAATGGACGAGCGGTTTCATACAGCTTGAACACGCCACCAGCAATGTTCGCAGACGGCACCGTGGGCAACGGCGGCCCATATGATGGAATCGTTACGCTCAATTCCTCTTACCCGTTTCAGTTCACCCGGCCTACAATTGCGGGTAACTTTGACGCACAGCGTTCGACCGAGCACGAAATTGACGAGGTCATGGGCCTTGGATCGAAGCTCAATCTGGATCCTCCCGGCACAGATCTTCGTCCTCAGGACGTTTTCAGCTGGTCCTCGCCCGGCGTCAGAAATCTCACTTCGAACGGCTCACGTTATTTCTCGATCGACAGCGGCAGCACCAACATCGTCGATTTCAATCAGGGCCCGCACGGCGATTTTGGTGACTGGCTGAGCCCAGCGTGTCCCCAGACGTATCCCTACGTGCAAAATGCCTTTGGTTGTACAGGCCAGTCCTCCGATGTCGCACCGACATCGCCGGAAGGCGTCAATCTCGATGTCATAGGTTATGACCTGTTCGGGCACCCGGCCTTCTTCACTGGCGAGACCGCGCTGGGCGGCGGCTGGTACTATCTCCAGTTCCCCAACGGCACGCCCTTTGGCTACTATAGCTACCTCCCTGACCAGAATTTTACCTACCACATTGACTTGGGCTTCGAGTATCTCTTCGACGCCAATGATGGACACAGCGGCATCTTCTTCTACGACTTTGCGTCCAACCATTTCTTTTACACTAGCCCAAGCTTTCCTTTCCCGTATCTCTACGATTTCAGCTTGAACACAGTGCTTTACTACTACCCCGATCCCAATAACCCGGGCCACTACACGACCAATCCAAGGTACTTCTACAACTTCGCCACGGGTCAGATCATCACTATGTGAGGAAGTTAGCCGCCAGTTGGACAAGCAGTTAGATCTTTCCGATTGCCGAAGAATTTCCAAAACTTCGTCGGACAATTTCCGAATAAGAAAGATGAAAATAGGAGCGCTCGCCGATGAAAACGAAAATTAAGAGCCTAATCGCGTTCGTTATGCTCTCGGCAGCATCGCTGACGCTACTGTTTGCCTTACCGCATACGCAGCCGAACACCAACTCTCAGGCTGTGCCACCAGTAACAGTGCCCAGCATAGTCTCGACCAGTCGCGATAAGGGCGGCATGCATACCCGCGCTGACACGGTTCTACCCAGTATCCGATACGGAGCGCACCTAGACCTGAACCAAGCTAGCGTAACCTTGGACCGGTTAGATATTCATTCTGTTACGATGACTGCGCCGAACCAAATCGGCGTCAACAGAAGTCTCGCAGTCTCGCCGAAGACGCGAGCACAAAAATTCGTCAATCCAGATGGTTCCCAGATAACTGTGCTAATTATCAAGAGCTCCGGCGCTTCTGGTATAGGCGTACATTTCCGCAACTTTGAGCTTACTCGCGACGAGGAGGTGTACGTTTATGGCCCCGCGCCCGATAGCATCGTTTTTGGCCCATTCAGGGACAAAGGGCCCTGGGCCAGCGGAGAATTTTGGTCTGGCACTCTTGCTGGAGACACAGCCATTATCGAGTTCTACACGAGAACTGGCGAAAACGGAAAGGCGTTCGAGATTTTTGAAATATCGCACATTTTTCCCGAGCTAGGTCGGCGACTCCTTTCCGATAAACCGGACGTTCTGGGTTGTGAAGTTGACGCGTCATGCTACCCCAATTCCCTGAACAATGCCGTTGGAAGGATTCTATTCAATGATAATGGGCACCAGGCGGTCTGCACGGGCACTCTGCTGAATGATCTTGCCCAGGATCAGATTCCGTATTTTCTGACGGCGAATCATTGCGTCCCAACACAGACAGTCGCTCAAACCGTCGAAGTATATTGGTTTTATCAGACAACCAGTTGTAACAGTGGGATGCTGCGCAGCGATTGGGTGCAGCAGGTCGGCGGTGCCAATCTCCTTGCCACGCAAAGCTCGAACGATTTCTCCCTGCTACGGCTAGTGAATAATGCTCCTGTCGGGGCGTGGTTTTCCGGATGGACCAGCGACATCCAATCAACAGGCACTGCCGTTTTCGGGCTTCACCACCCCGACGGGTTCACCCCGCCAGCCATCGATTCATACTTACGAGAGGCCCATGGCATTATTACGAGCACGAATGCCGCTTGCCTAGGGTTGGTAAACGGTTATAGAACTGACTGGACGTCCGGAACAACCGAGCCTGGATCCAGTGGGTCCGGCCTTTGGAATTCGAGTGGCTATCTTGTGGGCGTCCTAAGTTGCGGGCCCAGTCCACCGACATGCAGCAGTCCGTACAGCTCGTTCAGCAAGTTCGCCAACTTCTATTCCCAAATACAACCGTACATAGGTCACCTGCCATTCTTCAACGGCGAGACCGCGCTGGGCGGCGGATTTTATTATCTCCAGTTCGCCAACGGCACGCCCTTTGGCTACTACAGCTACCTCTCTGACCAGAATTTTATCTACCACATTGACTTGGGCTTTGAGTATCTTCTCGATGCCAATGACGCCAATAACGGCATCTACTTCTATGATTTTGCCTCCAGCTCGTTCTTTTACACCAGTCCGACCCTCTTCCCTTTTCTCTACGACTTCAGCCTAAACGCGTGGCTTTACTACCTTCCGGACGTCAACAATCCTGGCCGCTACACTAACAACCCGAGATGGTTCTTCAACTTCGCGACCGGCCAGTGGATAACACTATAGGGAATTAGAGGTTCAAAATTTGAGCTTTAAGTTTCAAGGAAGAGCGAACCCGCGCGATGTGTCCGTTCAAATCTTGAGGGGTGAGTCGGGCGGTAGCATAATAGTGAGCAGAGGAGGGCGCAATAAGCTTTCTTAAATATTTGGCCACGTTGCAGCCTAAGAGCCAGAGGCTACTGGGCGCAACATCAATGGAGGAACAAGTATTCTGTGAATGGTTCGCCGAGCATTGCCTCACGCGGGGCGGTGTTGTCGAACTGGGTCCGTGGCTTGGATCTCTTACAATTCCAACACTCCGGGGGATTCGTAAGAACGCAACTCTTCCTGGCGCAATGCGCGTCATTGATACCTATGACCTGTTTTATTGGCATCAATGGTGCGAAACATGGGTTGCAGAAACACCCTTCGCAGGGAGGCTCAAGACCGGGGATTCTTTTCTTCCGTTATACAAAGAGATCGTCGTTCCTCACGCCAAGGATGTAGTGCTCCGCATTCACCAGGAGGATCTTGAACAGACACGTTGGACTCGGAAACCTATCGAATTTCTCATCAATGATGCATGGAAGACGGTCCTGTTGATGTCCAATACAATACACGAGTTCTTCCCGTCGCTGCTTCCCAACGCAGTGGTGTTCCATCAGGACTACCTGTGGGCCTCGGAATCCTTCATCCATATTGGCATGTTTCACCTTCGGGACTGCTTCGCGTTTGACTTTAGAATTCCGCGCTCCCAAACCGCTGTTTTCCGAAAATTGCGGGAAATCCCCGTCACGATCATGACCGATTTGTGCGCTCGACGGACGCCCCAAGACTTTTCTGAAACCGAAATACTTGAAGCATTCGAATGGAGTAAGTCTCTCTTCTCAGATCCAGAGGCAAGACTTGTCGCTGACGCGGGTAAGGCATGGATGTTGCATAGCATCGGCAAGTCAGATGCTGCGCGTTCTATTTTTAAAGAGATCAAGAAGTCGGATCATTATATGCATCCATTTTACCAATTCCAAGAAGACATCCTGCGTGGTTGGGGACTCGGAGCCGTGATTGAATTTCCTTAACTTTAAAAGTCGGATTCAATGCGCTTTTTTTTATTTTCCATGAAAAATGGTGGGGCGCAGTCGCTGGTGCGGTTCCCGGCATTTTACTACGTCTGTCTCCTATGGCTTTTATCGGCATGAAGGCGATGTGCACGGCCCACGGCATCTGCCGGAGTCTTATCCGTCGCTGCTGCCGGAGCGTGGGTACTTAGTGCACAAGGACGTCCTCCATTTTTTCCATGGCTGGATTCATGTAAGGCAAAGTTCCAACGTCAGCAGCTGGTATGTTACAGGGACGAAGACTGAGTGGGAAGCCGCCTACACAGGTCCACCGCGCAATTTGTCGCGACGTAGTCTGCCATCGTGGCAAATTCTGCTGAGGCGTGGTACAAACCGCGCGTGCAGTAGCGCTCAAACAGATCCATCGCTCGAGTGAACTCAGCTCGATGTACGTACATCATCGTGTGTGCCGCCGCGATCGTGTCGCGGTGTTCTGACGGAACAAGATCTGCCGCCCACTCGTATGCGTCCTCGATAAGCTCGCGGGGGAGGTCAGCGACCTTCTCAGGAAACCGCAGCTCGTCCGCGTCAGGTCGTGTCTTGCAGCGAAAGATAAATGTGCCTGAATCAGGTAGCGCGCAAACCGGTTCAAAGCGGTCGCGAAGCAAATACATTGCGACATGGATCCAGCTTTCATAGAAATGCATGAAGTCTTGGTGCATAAGGATGCCTGTGCCGGGCAAAAGGGAAGGGAAGAAAGCGCGTTGTATGTTTTGTACCAGGGCTTCGTACTTCATGGCGTCGACAAGGAGAAACTCGATCGGGCCACCTGACCATGTTTCGGTCACAAGATCGGCTTTGTGCGGCGTGACCAGATCTCTGACGCTGGAAAGCGTTTGCAGGTAGAGTGGGTAGAAGTCAGCACCTTCTTTGTAGGCGGCTTCTATCGATGTTCCTCTGACTGCAGCCTCAAAGGAATGATGCCAGATGAAGATGTCGTAGGCATGGAAAGCGTTAGGACCAGGCTTTCCCCTGTTTCGCCTCAGGCCAGTCGCTAGAGCGATGGTTAGCGCTCCCAGCCAAGCGCCTAGCTCGACAATCTTGCCCTTTCCAGTATAGAGGTGCGACGCATACCACTCGCAGTAGGCTTGTTCCGCCATCGATGTCATCCCAAGATTCCATTCCCGACGCTTTGGACGACAGAGGCATACTAACCGGTCTAAAGCGTTTGGCTGCGAGGTTTCAGTAGTAGCTTCCGTAGGCAGCAACCAACGAAAGGCAAGATGCCTTGTTCGTGGGGTCGTCGAGGGCAGGCGGTAACGGAGGAAGTCGAAAAGAATTTGAAGATTCTTATTCATGAAGGGGCACCGAGCCGACTATAGCACACGCGTTGGGCGCCACGAATTTTCGAAGTAGCCTACTGATCGATACAGTTATGAATTTAAAATTTTCTTGATGAAGGCGAATTGCTGCGTTCAAACGTCGTATGACGTAATCGACCTCCTTTTCACGCGGAGCCGGTAACGATTTCGAGCTCAATATTCAACGGGCACGAACACGTGGGATTATACGCGGACCGCGCCGAGTGATTTGGGAGATAATGTCCCAAATCAGGACATTGACACTGCGCCGTAACGTTGATGAAATTCAAACGGGATGATTATCCGACGCAGGAATCATATAGCCTTAGTCTATCCCGATCATGCCATTCGGGTCGTTAGGTGGCTATGGCGCGCTTTCGAACTCTCGTCCCTCTGAAGAAGATGAAACATGCCAGGACGCTCGATTCCCTCGCTGCTGGCAGCCAGCGTTGGTCGTTCTCAATTGCCTTCCGGCAGCCAGGGCGCTTGACGAGGTGTTATTTGCGCTGCCGGATACTTTACACGCCCGCGTGTTCTTTGTTCGACTTGGTGTAGATACTCAACAAGCGGCGATATTCTTCCTCCAGCGCGTTGCTGTGGGCGAGCAGACCTTGATACGCCTCTTCTAGTTTTCGATAGTCCTCCTCCAGCGCGTTACTGTGGGCGAGCAGACCTTGATACGCCTCCTCCTGCGCGTTGCTGTGGGCGAGCAGACCTTGATACGCCTCCTCTAGTTTTCGGTAGGCGATGCTCGTCTGTTCGCTCCAAAGGAAAAGCGTCAGATGATTCGTCTCGTAGGTCTCGAAAAATTTCTCTAAAAGCGCGACCGCCGCGCCCAGTGAGCGCAGGTGTTCGCGACACGCAGCCGGCATGTTCGCCGCACTTGGTTGGTACAGAATTCCCAAGCCATAGGCCGCGGGCATGATTATCGACGTCCATCCGTGTCCGACTGCGCTGGAGAGGAAATCTTCCACTGCGGTCAGGACGCCGTTCTTCGGACCGCCCGCGTGCAGCGCAATGCTGTAAAGACCTGGCGTGCGCATTCCGCCGTCGACAAGTTCATCGCTCCCGAGGAAGACTCCGAGCTGGTCGGAAGAAGGATGGCGCGCATCTGCGGGAACGGTGCTCGAGCAGTAATACATGTCGCGCCGGCCCCAGGGCCAGGCGACATCATGCAGGAAAACGATGGGCCTCGCGTCCGCGGAATGACGGCGCGCCGTCTTTTCGATGAATTCCAGCTCGCTGCGCACCGTGTAATAGTTGTGGTCGCCATCGAGGAAATACGCGTCGCACGGCTCCAGAGTCGGCAGAACTTCAAGCGATGGATTGGTTATCAAGGTAGCGCGCCCGCCGGCAGCCGAATCAAGTTCGATCTTCTCAAGGCGCATCTTAAAAGCAGCCGCCGGCGCAGGATCCACTCCGTAATAGACGGCATCATGCCTTTCGCTCCAAGCGAGCAGCAGCTGGGCAAATTTACCTTGCTCCACTCCTACCTCGCAAAGCCGCCGCGCGCCGAGAAGCTCGAGAATTGGCTCAATGATTTCCCAAAAAGCGGAGAGCGAGCCGATGTCATCCAACCGCTTCGGTGCTGCCTCCACCACGGATTCTTCCGGCAAAGAAGCCGAATCTGGCATACGAAATGTACCTACCGCTAGTGCTGCCCGCGTGTCAAACGCAACAATCGAAACCCGCCACCCTAATCCTTACACCGGCTAGAAAAGCGGCTAAGTGGAAGGGGCTTAGGAAAAAGGGGAGTCAAGTTCAAAGCTCGGTTGTTTATAGTGTTATCCACTGGCCGGTAGCGAAGTTGTAGAACCATCTCGGGTTGTGACTGTAGCGGCCGGGATTGTTGACGTCCGGAAGGTAGTAAAGCCACGCGTTTAGGCTGAAGTCGTAGAGATCAGGGAAGAGGGTCGGACTGGTGTAAAAGAACGAGCTGGAGGCAAAATCATAGAAGTAGATGCCGTGGTTGGCGTCATTGGCGTCGAAGAGATACTCGAAGCCCAAGTCAATATGGTAGATAAAATTCTGGTTAGGGAGGTAGCTGTAGTAGCCAAAGGGCGTGCCGTTGGCGAATTGGAGATAATAAAATCCGCCGCCCAGCGCGGTCTCGCCGTTGAAAAAGGCCAGATGTGGCACGGAGCCGAACTCGAACGCGCCCATGTCAACCGTGCCGTTCCAGATACGGAGGTTACCATCCAAGTCAGTGGCTGTGGCCATCCAGGCTTGATTTATTCCTGTGTCAATACACGGCGAGCTGGAAGAGAGGTGATAGCCGCTCGCAAAACCAGGGTCAGAACCGATGTTGCCGGTGCCGGGGGGAAGGGGCGTTGAGTCGGAGTGGTCAAACGTAGCTGGCCCGTACTGGTTGAGGTAATAGTTGGGATCAGCGGCGGCAGTGTTACCATAGACGATTGTGTTCCGGATCTGATTGCCATAAGCGAGACCTCCTCCAGTGGCCATGTCCCCGTCGAGCGAGTTGCCAGAAACAGTGCTGGACTCAAGAATCCCGCCGCTGTTGAAGTACACGCCTCCGCCGGCCGCCCAATTGGTACCACCATGGTCGGTGTGGGCGTTGTTGCCAACCATAAGGCAGTTTCGAACAAAGCCGCCTGCGTTCGCCGTCATGTACACTCCGCCGCCGTTGGCGTACCAGTGTCCATAGGCCGTGTTGCCGCTGATCGTGCAGTTTTGTACTGAGCCGTTGTTGGCGTTGATCCCGGCGCCGTTCGTGTAATAGCCGGTCAGGGTGTTGTTGGTGAGGGTGCAGTGGTCAATCTGACTTTGGTTAATCGCATAGATGCCGCCGCCCTCAGCGAACGCCCCGTACAGGTAGCTATTTGTAGATGTGACGCTGTTCCCGCTGATCATGCAGTGGGAAACGGTTCCTCCGTCACAATACACGCCGCCACCCTGTGGTGCATCGCCTACCGCCTGATTGTTCGTGATCATGCAGTTCGTTATGGTGCCGCCGACACAGTAAACGCCTGCGCCAATCTCAGCCTATCCTCCGGCGATTTTCAGGCCGTAGATTGTGGCGGCGATGCTGGCGGAAGAGATATTAAAGATGCGGAAAAACGCGGCGGAGCTGCGCTGCACGGTCAACAGACCTGCGCCAGGCCCATTGATCGTCAGGTTTTTGTCAATCAACAACTCACCGCTCGTTAGGTTAATTGTCGTAATACCTACAGCGAAGTTGATCGTATCCCCCGGCGACGCATCAAGGATCGCCTGCCGCAGTGACCCGGCACCGCTATCGCTAGCGCTGGTTACCGTAATGGTAGCAGCCTGCGTGGCCGCCGCGCTCAAAAGCAAGGCGCTGGTCACCAACGCGAGAAAGGAGCGCCTGATGCATCCGCCGAATCTGAGATTACTTCTGATAGGAAATCGCTTTTTAATAGATGTTCTCATTGTTTTGAGGGCGCGTAATCGAGGAGGTTTTTACATGGTCCGCGAAAGTTATCGAGCTTTATTTTCCGCGCTCGCAACCTTCCATGGTTCGGGCTCATAACTGAGTAGCTCGAGCCCCCGTGTAGTTTCGTCAGATAATGCAGCAGAGCAATGCCGTTCATCAGGATTGAGGCGACCACACGCATCATGAGCAAGAATCCTGTGGCGAACGTCAGCTGAATTGATTTTCAAATGACAGCCCATGCTTAAGAAGGATTTTCACGAATCGTTAGACATGCAGGCTTGTTTAGTCCTCTATTTAATGGATCAAACAATGGTTGCATGAATCCAGCTCCAATCCGACGCTCCCCTGATGTTCGATAAACTTCCGTCTTTCCAAGTCTCCCTGGTTTCAAGGCGAAATTTTATACCGGCGTGGCCGACGCTATTTATCTGCGGCTGCTCTGCGACCTCGTGACGAGCAAAAAAACGAAGTCAATCGTGGAGAAAATGGTAGTCGCAGATTATGCGTTTCATTTCGACGCCCTGCCAGAGCGAGTTACTTTCACCAAGCAAATCGAAATCACGGGCTGGCTCTTGCATCGCCGAGGTCTACCTATTCATGGAATTCGTGGAATTGTTCGCAGCATTCTGCGACCGCGATCTATTTTTCGGGCACGTCGCAAAAGATCACGACCGCTAATCGCCGCCGCTTACCCCGATTTGCCCGACGCAGGACAAAGCGGATTTCTTCTGGCGCTCGAACCACCTGCCGGCCGAAGTAAAATTACAATCCAGGTCCAGGATCATGAAAGAATCTGGCGAACAATTTTTGTCACGGATGTCTGGGCCTTTCCTCTTACTTTTATTGGGTGGATAGGTCTGCCGCGCGTCGAGCACTTTTTTGTTACCTATCTCACCCAATTCTTTCTCAGAAACAGACGAAACATTGCGAGCTCGGTCATGTCGCATTCGGTGCTGCAGAGCGAGAGCAGTGTCCATCGCACTGGGCTCCAACCGTTCACGGGGGACCCTGGTTCGGCACAGCGGGAAATTAAAACAGTACATCTGTTCGTTACTTCGAAATCGAATCTTTTTATTCGCGAAATCGCCGAATTACTTTGCGCCGGCTTCCGCGCTGCGGGTTGTGAAGCGCAACTTTTTGTGGATCGAATTCCTGCTGAAAGAACCGAGGAAGGCAAAATCCAAATCGTGGTTACACCTCATGAGTTCTTTAATTTGTTCCTACGTTATAAGCTCCCTTGGGAGAAGATTCAGCGCCTCACAAATCATCTTTTTTTGCTCAGTACCGAACAACCCGATAGCGAGTGGTTTGACGGTAATCTTGTCGCGGCACCGCACGCACGAGCCATGCTCGACATTCATTTGTCGGGCGTGGCCGCATACCGCGCCCGCGGACTGCGTTGTTTTCACCTGGCGCTCGGTTATCACCCATTGCTTGAACAAAGGGACGCGTCAGCAAACTCCGCGAGAGACATCGATATTTGCCTTCTGGCTGCGATGACTGACCGGCGTGAGGAGTTCATCGCTGCCAACGCCGATTTCTTCGCAGCACGTAACTGTCACCTTAGATTGGTTCCGATCGGATTCGCTAAAACGGAAGAGACCCGAAGTTATTTACCGGTGGCAAAACGCAACGCGCTACTGCAGCGAACAAAGATCTTGTTGAATGTTCATTACTCAGACCTGCGCTATTTCGAATGGCACCGAGCGCTGATCGGGCTGGCGAATGGTTGCTGCTTGATTACGGAGACCTGTGAAGGGTTCGAGCCATTTGTTCCAGGGAAACATTTTGTCATGGCCGAAGCAGACAATCTAATCACCTGTTGTGAATACTATCTGAGGCACGACGATGAGCGCGAAACGATCGCAGGAGAGGCTTATAATTTTGGGCGTGAACGCTTTACGCAGAAAGATAATTGCCGCGCATTCTTGCAACAGATAGAGGATGCCTTCCGAGCGAAAAACGGCGAGGCACAGTTGGCTTTCAACGTAGAAGCGAATCCGGAAGAGCCGTTGAAAACAGAACCCCTCCCGGACGCGTTAACGAAGCGCATTTCGCGAAGACCTATCGAGATGCTCGTTTCGGCCGTAATCGAAGATCTTTCAAATATGTTTCGCCGGGCGGTTCCAAAACCGACGATTAATGGCAGGGATACGGCGCTACGGATCGCGAGCCTTTACGATATGCGGCGCGGCTATGCCGAGCGCTTTGACGCGCAGAAAAGAGCGCAACGAAGCGGGGAACCGATTTTCCAATTAGTTGACAATTCGCGCTTTGATGGCCACGCACCCGCGATTTCGGTTATTGTCACTCTTTACAATTACAGAGCCTACATTCAGCAGTGCCTCAAAAGCCTGGAAGATTCTGAGACTGCGGCGATTCCTGGAGGAATTGAGATCGTGATCGTCAACGACGCCTCGACAGACGATTCGTTGGAACAGGCGATGGGGTTGCAGCGAAATTCACGTCATCCCGTTCGTATCGTCGACAAGCAGCTGAATACCGGATTGGCGGATGCGCGTAACATGGGTCTTCAGCTGGCGCGTGCTCCTTATGCTTTTATACTGGACGCAGATAACTTGGTTTTTCCGCGCGCGCTCGAGCAGTTGTACACGAAGATTGTTAAAGAGAATTCCGCAGCTGTTTACTCGATGCTGTGTCGTTTTGAAGGCGCTAACCACAATCGGGAAGGACTGCTTTCCTATTTTGATTGGGATCCACAGATGTTGGTCGAGAATCCTTACATTGATGCGATGGCGTTGTTTGATCGAGGGCAACTCACCGAAATCGGCGGGTATGATACCGAATTGTATAAATTCGGCTGGTTCGGGTGGGAAGATTACGAGTTATGGCTGCGAATTGCGCAGACAAAACTCCGCGTGAGCTTTCTGCCGAATGTTCTTTGTCTCTATCGCCATCACGAAAGGTCGATGAGCAATACGACAAATCTTTTTGATCGGGAACTCGTAGAGCATTTACTTGAAAAATACCGCTCGCTCGTGGAAACATATCCGCCGAAAAGGCGAATTCTTGGGGTCAATCGCTCGTACTTCGAAGAAGCATCCAAAACGACCTCGCAAACGCGCCGAGGGGCTGATGTTTCAAATGGCGTTTGAATTGGGAATTTTGGTCCGGCTGGTGCAAGTCCCACTAACGGGCACGTCGCCTGGTTGACGCTCTTCCGTTTATTGGAGGCATCTATTCATTTGCGTTGACAGCGACCATCGCGCGTATTCGAGCACACAACAATCAGCGTCGGGTTCTATAGCAGATTTACACGAAGAACTTCCGTTATTCGCCGAACGAGAAGTCTGCCCGTTTGCGAGAAAGATTTGGATTATAATACGGATCGCGCTGTAAAACGTCGGACCAGCGCTCCCGCATGATATCGTTGGCTTTCACGTCGATCTTGCGATCGCGTAAAACTTCATGCCGGTAAAGTTTGGCAAACGGAGTGTAAACAATCAGATAACCCGCCCGTCTCATTTTCAGACAAAGATCGATATCCGCAAATGAGCCGGCCAAAGCTTCGTCAAAGCCGCCAATCTCTTGAAAGACTTCGCGGCGAGCTAACATGCATGCGTCGGACACTGCGCTACAGTTGCGGGTCATCTGCAACTGACGGTTCACGCCCGGATGTTCCGCCGGGAAACCGTGAAAAGCCGGCTGGGCAATTCCATCGACATCAAGAACAATCCCGGCGTGTTGGATGGTTTCGTCCGGATTCAATAATCGTGGCCCCACTGCACCAACTTCCGGCTGCTGGACGTGCTCAGCCATGATCGTGAGCCAGTCCGGTTCGATCACTTCGATGGTGCCGTCCAGAAAAAGAAGCCATGGGCTGTCGGTTTGAGTTACCGCGAAATTTTTGACTGCGGAGTCATTCGCGGCACTTGAGAAACGCAGCAAACGATGTGGGAAACGCGAAATATGAGCGTTTGCGTTGAAAGATTCGTCGTCGTCGCCGTGGACCATAACGATCTCGTAATTCGGGTAGCTTGTTTTGCTCGTGAGACTTTCGAGGCATCGCTCGAGTGACTCAGGGTCGTGGCAACTCCGAATGATGAGAGAAATTCTCTTCGCTTCCAATAACTCGCGTCTGACACAGAATGCGTGAGTGCGCCAGTCCACAGCAACATACGCAGGCTCGCCGCAACGCTCCATATGCTCTTCAATGGCAACGCGTGACGCCTCCAGCTGGTTGGGCTTTTGCCGAACGTTGCCCGCGCTGGAGGTTTGGCTCCGCCGCCAGTGATACAACACGCGCGGAATATGCGCGATCCGATTCGTACGTTCGATGACCCGCAGGAGAAGATCATAATCCTGCGAACCATCAAATCTCGGCCGGAACCCGCCAACCTCTCGCGCAAGCTTCCGGCGCAAAAAGATCATGTGACACAAATAGTTAGAAGATAAAAAGAAATCCGGCGACCAGTCAGGTTTTAGCAGCGGTGAATCGAGGCCCTGCTCACCGAGCTTGTCCTCATCCGAGTAGATTAGATCGATCTCGGGCTCTTCCTGAAGCAACCTGACATTTTGGAAAAGCGCATCAGGTTCAAGGACATCGTCGTGATCGAGAAAAGTGACCCACTCCCCGCCAGCGAGGTCAAGGGCTCTGTTCGATGCGGCTGAAATTCCTTCATTGACCCCGGACTTCCAGAATCTAAAACGTGCGTCGCGGGATGAAAATCCCGCCAAAAACTGAAGAAGATCCGCATGATTCGAGCCGTCATCGACCAAAATGAGCTCCCACTTTTCGTACACTTGTGCGAGCACCGACTCCACAGCTTCCCGGAGCCACGGAACCGGAGTGTTGAACACAGGCATGAGGATGCTGACAAGAGGTTGAGAGGTGAATTCAGCCGCCTCATACCCCATTTGTTCCAGGTCGCGCGCAGTCGCGCGATGCCGCTGGAACCACTTTTGGTATTCGCTGGCCGCAATTGTGCCTTGTGGCTTTTGGCTCGGCCGGTGAAGCTTTCTCCAGACTGTTTTGGCCAGTTTTTCCGGAAGACGGTACGGTGCCAGCAACACCTGACCCACCCGGCGCTCGGGGGATTTGCGCAACGTTTGTTTCTGCTCTTTTAGCAACCGTAGTTCGCCCCGGTATTCTTTGATCTTGAGCAGCTTTTCCTCCACCGCCGCGATGTGGCGATGCGCTTCTTTCAATTCCGCGTCGCGAACTTGAAGCCTAGCCTGTAGAGCGCTGAATTGCTTGTTAACTCTCGCAAGAGCATTCTCCATCGCGGGAACCAGCGCGCCAGCTGTTTCGCGCTGACGCCGAAGGCACACGGCTCCCGGATGCAGATCCATCAGGTCGTATTCGTAATCGGGGACGAGCCCAAAGCCGGTGAAACGTCGCACAAGTTCGGGACGCCGCCGAGCAGGGTCAGCCCCAGGTCCAGGCACCAGGACAATTGTGTCTGCGCAGCCCGAGAGCGCTTCTGCCACCGTATCGTCCTCCTGTTCTAGTGACGGAAAAAACCAAACCGCGGTTTGAAAGCGCGCTTTGCCTGTGTCCTGAGTCAGCTTCGAAGCTAGCTCGTCAGGAGACCACACGTCAGCTTCTCTGCCCGCTTCTGCGAATTGAGACTCCAGTTCCCGAGAGTTGCTTCCGACGATGAGAAATCGGCCGTGCTCGAACCTCCGCGAGATCGCGCGCGCGAAATCGGAATCAAAAGAAGAGTGATCTGCTGACGACACAGTTGACATTATATTGGTTGAAGCAAGCCGCAGGCAAATCTACCCTGCCGCGCCACACCCTGATACTGCCGGTTCCGCAATGCTCGATTTTGTCGTTTACGTCCTCTTTCGCGCGGGGTCGGCCATTGCCGCGGCACTGCCATTGCGCTTTCTGTTTGCTGTTGGGCAATTCCTTGGCTGTTGCGCATGGCTCGTTTCCAGGAAATATCGGCACCTCGCAGAACGCAACGTTGCGATTGCGTTTGGCGATGAAAAAT
>Ga0193721_1000070_pt1 | contig 31715 bp, 33 predicted proteins | sample U2s2metaG_FD_145078 | JGI IMG/M metagenome (GOLD analysis project Ga0193721, IMG submission 145078) | Soil microbial communities from a riparian zone of the East river system, Colorado, United States - U2s2 | ecosystem: Environmental > Terrestrial > Soil > Riparian zone | place: USA: East River...
TTCCTGTATAAAGCAATTGGCCAAGATGATAATCGCCATGAATCCGGATTTTCGCGGCGTTGGTGCGACGATCGAGCAGTCGTTTTTCGCGTGCTAGGATTTCTTGTTCTGCGCTTAGCACTTCTTTCGCCTCGTCGCGAAAGGTCGCCGGAAGGTCGGACAATTTCTTTTCCAAAAGAGTAAACACGCGTCGCAGCGACGCCCGCATGTTTTGGTAAACCGAGCGTTGCGCCATTGCGCTGAACGGTTCCGGCTGGAACGCCGGATCATCGGGATAGGAGGCAAGCGCGAGATGTAACTCGCCGGTGCGTTCTCCGAGCAGCTTCATCTTCTCAGGATAAACGCCGCCGAACAGCTCATCGAGTAGCGTTCCCGGAGGCGCGATTTCATTCTGAAGATCAGCCTTGCGCGCAAGCACTCGTTCGTAGTAACGGCCGACTGCGTCCAGGGTGAGCGACCAGCCATCACCTTGATTAGCCACGGCACTTTGCAGCAAACAGACCACAGTCCGTTCCGTTTTGGCACGGCGATATTCGACCGCGCCAACGAACGCCGGCACATTTGGAAACTTGGTGTGCTCCGTAAGAAACCGAGTTATTTCGACATCGGGATTCACGCCATCCTCGATCTTGCGATAGAGCTTCAGGAAAAATTTGTTATCAAAGAGCATCGAGGAATTGCTATGCTCCAGACCCAACACCTGCGAATTTCCCAGATTAGTGGATTGATCAGCTTCGAATCCCTTAGCTGTGACGCCAACGAGTTCTCCAGCCCGCCCCTTCATGGTCTGATGGCTCACGATTGTTTCAAACAACCGAGAACGGCATTGGAGATCCCAGATAGCATCAAACAGAATGCTCTCTTCGCTACCTTCGAAACGCGCGATCACCGCGTGCGGCGCGGCCTGAGAAATAGCGCGAGCGGCATCGCCGGAAGCAATCGCGACAGGCAGAACATATGTCTCCGCGGAAGCATCAAGATAATTTACTTCCACGAACCAAAGCTGAGCGCTGTCGGCATCGTCCGAGATCGAGGACTGCTCAACGACTCTCAGATTGCGAAAAGTCCGCGCCTTTGAACCGAACCAGCGACAGGTCTGAAGGTATCTTGGCAAAATTTCGCCTTCGATGGCAGCGCGGGTGTTATTTGCCAGAAGCGTCTCTAGCTCCATCGGCGCATTAATGACGGGCACAACTTTCTTTCTTGGCGCACGGCGTCCGTCGGTCGGCGCGTGCAGGGCGAACCAGTAATGCGCATGCGGACCCAGCGTGATGACGTAACGGGATTTTCTAATTGGTCGAAAGAGATTGCGGCTAAAAACTTCCATCGGCACACAGCCGGAGAAGCGTGAAAGATCCAGTTCCACCGATTGCGCAAAGCGCGAGAGATTCACTATCACCAGAATTGTTTCGTCCTCGTGCCGGCGAAGGAACGCGAGAACCTTGGGATTGTCTGGATAAAGAAATTCAAGCGAGCCGCGCGAAAACGCCTTGAAATTTTTTCGCATGGCGATGACTCGGCGTGTCCACCAGAGCAACGAGGAGAGATTTTTCTGCTGATTTTCCACATTAATGGCTTCGTAGTGATATTCCGGGTCGATCGTGATCGGCAGATAAAGCTGCTGCGGATTTGCTCTGGAAAATCCGGCGTTGCGGTCCGGGCTCCATTGCATTGGGGTTCGGCAACCGTTGCGATCACCGAGATAAAAATTGTCGCCCATGCCGATCTCGTCTCCGTAATAAATGATCGGAGTGCCAGGCATCGAGAACAGCAGTATATTGAGCAACTCGATTTTGCGCCGGCTGTTTACGAGCAACGGCGCAAGGCGCCGGCGAATTCCAAGGTTAATGCGAGCGTGCGGATCGGTAGCGTAAACTCGATACATGTAGTCGCGCTCCTCGTCCGTGACCATTTCCAGGGTTAGCTCGTCATGGTTGCGAAGAAACATCGCCCACTGACACTGCTCGGGAATCGAAGGAGTCTGTTCCAGGATATCGATGATGGGAAAGCGGTCCTCCATCTGCAGCGCCATAAACATGCGCGGCATGAGCGGAAAATGAAAATTCATGTGCGCTTGGTCGCCGTTACCGAAGTAAGCCGCTGCATCTTCGGGCCATTGGTTCGCCTCCGAAAGCAGCATGCGATTTGGAAATTTCGCGTCGATATGGGCGCGGAGCTTGCGGAGGTATTGATGCGTTTCTGGCAGATTCTCGCAGCTCGTGTTTTCTCGTTCGTAAAGGTACGGGATGGCATCAAGACGAAGTCCATCTACGCCCAGACCGAGCCAGAAATCGCAGACTTTCTCCACGGCATCGTGCACGGCCGGGTTATCAAAATTCAGGTCAGGCTGGTGCGAATAAAAGCGATGCCAGTAATAAGCCTTTGCGACAGGGTCCCATGCCCAGTTCGATGTTTCGAAATCTTTAAAAATGATTCGCGCGTCCTTGTATTTCTCCGGAGTGTCACTCCACACATAGAAGTTTTTGTAGGCGAGATCGTTATCGGACATGCCGGCGCTGGCCGCGGCTACAGCACGCCGGGACTTTTGAAACCACGGGTTTTGATCAGAAGTGTGATTGATGACCAGCTCCGTGATAACCCGCAGATTTCGTGCATGCGCTGCGTCAAGGAACGCGCGGAAATCATCGAGAGTGCCGAAATTGGGATTGACGTCGAAGTAATCGGCGATGTCGTATCCGTCATCCCGTAGCGGCGACGGATAAAACGGCAGAAGCCAGATGGCAGTGATGCCGAGTTCCTGAAGATAGTCCAGTTTCTCGATCAGTCCGCGAAAGTCGCCCATCCCGTCGCCGTCGCTGTCGCAAAAGGTCTTGACGTGCATCTCGTAGATGACTGCATCTTTGTACCACAACGGATCCACGCTCGTTTGAGTCTCGCCTTGTGCCATGCGTTTAATCTTTGACGCACAAAACGCTGCGCGCAATCATCGGTTGAAAAATTGCCAGCTCGAACCATGCGTCTGTTTATCACGGTTGGAAACCGGTGGACGAAGTTGTCCATGCAGCTTAAGGAGCTAAATGGTGAGTCCGCGCGTAATCCGCTGATTGATTTTTTCGCAGTTTTTAAGCTCTCATGGGATCCAAACTAATTTCGTCCGCACGCCGCAGGTCAAGGAAACGTGCGCGCCTGACAAAATCGCGATCGCCATCCGCCTCTGTCGCCCCGCAACTCGAGCCCGGAGCTCCGAGTGATTTGGAATTAATGAACGCGATCCAAGCGGAGGACCCCGAGGCGCTCTCGCAGCTCTATGATAGATATAACGGCATTTTGAAGGCGCTTATTCTGCGAGTGGTTCACAACGAAGCCGAGGCAGACGATCTCTTGCAGGAGATATTCATGGAGATTTGGAATCAGGCGAAAAACTTCTCCTCCCAAAAGGGCAAGCCGCTGGGCTGGATGGTGACGTTGGCCCGGCGACGAGCGATTGATGGATTGCGGAAAAAGCAGGCCTATGCGCGCGCAGAGGAACGTCTTCAAAATGAAACTGAACAACAGCCCGATGCGTGGGCACATAATACGACCGAAGAGGAGATCGTGCTCAGTGATACGCGCGAACTCATTCGCAAGGTGATCGCCGGCCTTCCACCAGCCCAACAACAGGCTATCGACCTCGCATTTTTTCGAGGTATGAGCCAGCGCGAAATCGCCGCTAAAACGAATACACCGTTAGGCACGGTGAAGACTAGGCTTGAACTTGGACTTAAAAAAATCTATGACGGGCTCAAGGAGTTGAGAGGTGAACTTTAAGGAATTCCAAAACCGATCGCGGCTCTACGTCATTGGCGCGTTGGAGCCTGAAGAATTGGAGGAATTCGAAAAAGCGCGTAAGAAATTTGGGAAAAAGGCCGAAGATTACATTGGCGAATGTTTCGGGCTACACGAAGCATTTGCACTGAGTCTGCGTCCGGCGAAGGCTTCCGGCGCGATCAAAGAGCGGCTGATGGCGATGGTGCGTTCGCGGAAGGAAGCGTAGTCGTAAGCTGCTGCCTCAACCGTCCAGTTCGCGCAGGATAAATTCCTGCAGAAAACCGTAGAAGTTTATTTGGAACAGACTCAGGTCCCGGCGCGATCCGATGGGTGAGCGAAAATGGTCGCTTAATTCGCCATCGGTAAAGTTATTTTTTGCGGCGATGACCAGCCTCGCTTGATTGAGTGCGTTCAACCAGGCATCGGTATGTTTGGCAGGAATTCGCAGGGTACGATTGGCCAGACTTTTTTCATTGCCATTTAGTTGCTCCAAATCGCCAGCCACGGTTTCGGTTGCGCTTTGAAACAGGCGCCGTAGCTCAGGTTCGACGTACTGCTTCCACTCAGCGCAAAGCTCCGATTCTTTTCCATTTGTTGGGGAACTGAAGAGACGTTGCTCGGCGGTTGGTACCCCGTCCGGGCTTGCGCTTGCGGGAATCTGCCGAAGGAGCTCGGCAAGAAACGGGTCCAGCTCGGAGATCTCGATCTGGTCGTTATGCCGGCAAATCTCCATATCAACTGATCTTTTCCAGAGTGGCGAGCAGAAGATAGCCGTGTAACTGCTGGACATAAAGCTCGGCAGGCTCCCGCATGCCGGCCCACAGAATCGAACGTCCCTTTTGATGCACTTCAAGCATATGTCTTTCGGCTTTCTCACGCGGATAGCCGAATACCCGTTGGAAAACCATAGTCACGTAGCTCATTAAATTCACGGGATCATTATAAACAACCACCTGCCAGGGAAGATCGAGATCTTCTTCCGAGCGCGTTTCCTTGGTGGGCTCCGCAGTCGTTACGGAGCCGGTCTCATCCAAAGCATGAGTCGTTCCTCCCGTATCTTTGCTCTGCGCCCGGCATCCGACACCCTGCCGTCGCTCGCGACTCATGGTAGAAACGCTAACATACGACGCCCTCAGTTCAAACCGCTGTAGGCTGCTGTATTCGGGAACCGGCGATCCCGACACTGGAATTATTTGTTTTGTCGGGATCATCGATTCGGGCCACAGGTACGAACAATTTTTTTCTGCATAGCTTTCATTTTCCGCGTGGCAGCCGGCGTTCGATCATCAAACCCGTGCAAATGCAAAAGCCCATGGGCGATGTAGAGGCAAAGCTCGCTCGCGAGAGAGTTCCGAAATGCCCGGGCATGCCTCTTCGCTGTCTCGACGCTGATAAAGATTTCGCCATGTTGAAACGTGAGCACGTCCGTCGGACCCGTCTGATGCATAAATTTGCAATGTAACGAAGCCATCCGTCGATCCGAAATCAGCCAGACGAAAACCTCTTGCAACTTATCCAAGTCAGTCGGTTTCCGCTTCCGTAATTGCAAACAGCGGCGCAATGCTTTGCCTGCGAATGACTCGAGATCAGCCACATTGACCGGGATTTTTCGCTGGCGATTGCGCACGAAAATGTCCAGAGCTGTCATTCTGAGCGAGTCGAAGGATCTCAGATTCTTTCTGCTGGGCAATTCCAAACAATAATTAAAGAGGTTTCGCGTGCCTCAACATGATGTGAGTTACGCCGGCGGCCTGTGCTCCGATTGAAAATTGCGGGTGATTAAGCGCGCGCCTTTATCGAACGTAAAATACGCCCAAGCCCATTGAAAAAGGACGAGCAAGCGGTTTCGAAAACCAACCAGCCAAACAATATGCACGAATAACCATGCCAGCCAGGCTGGCAGACCGCTAAGATGCACGAACTTTAGATCGGCCACCGCCCTGTTCCGTCCAATGGTCGCAATGCTTCCCTTGTCCCAATAATGGAAACGCTGAGGTTTGCGCTCTTTGATCATCGCAAGAATGTTGCGGGCGGCGTGGCGCCCTTGTTGGATCGCCACAGGCGAGACTCCGGGCAACGGTTCTCCAGTCTGATGCGAAAAGTTCGCCAGGTCCCCGATTACTTGAACTTCAGGGTGGTCGGGGATTGTCAGATCGTCGTTTACCACGACACGGCCGACGCGATCAACAGGCACGCCTAACACCTTTCCAACAAACGAGGCATTGTTGCCGGCTGCCCAGATTTTGACACGGCAGGGTATGAATTCATCGCCAAGTTGCACTCCATGCTCATCAATATTCGTTGCCTGCACGCCGGTGCGCACGTCTACGCCGAGATCTACCAGTTGCTTTCGGGCGCTTTGCGACAGATCCTCGGGAAAGGCACCTAGCAGGCGCGGCCCCCCTTCAATGAGAATGACGCGTGCCCGTGACGGATCGATGTGGCGAAAATCTTTCGCGAGCGTGTAGCGGGAGATTTCTGCAATCGCCCCCGCCATTTCTACGCCGGTTGGTCCGCCACCGATGATGACAAACGTCATCGCCGCCTTGCGCGCCGCTTCATCATCGGTTTTTTCCGCATATTCGAACGCCATCAGAATCCGGCGCCTCAGCTCAATCGCGTCTTCGAGACTCTTTAATCCGGGCGCCAGTTTCTCCCAATCATTATGTCCGAAGTAGGAATGCCGAGCGCCAGTCGCGAGGATGAGGTAATCGTAGTCAAATTCCGAATCGGTCGTTTTAACTTTTTTGGCCGCGACGTCCACGGACTCCACTTCGGCGAGGATTACCTCTACGTTCTTGGATTTGCTCAGCACCGAGCGCACTGGAGCCGCGATGTCTGCCGGTGAAAGCGCAGCGGTCGCGACTTGGTAAAGTAACGGCTGAAAAAGATGGTAATTTGTGCGGTCAATCACCGTGACCAGCACATTCTTGCGAGCAAGCTTCTTCGCCGCCTGAAGCCCGCCAAATCCAGCGCCGATGATAATGACGCGTGGTCTTCGTTTCTGTGATTCCTTCATCCTCGAAAATTCCAACAACGTTCAACTTCGAAACGATTGCCAGCAAGCGCTTAACGCGCGATGCGAACATTCGAGCAAAGTATAGTCACACGAACAACAAAGGCGGTTGTGAAAACCTAACGACCTACTATCTTGTCCACTTATGCCAAAGGCAATCGCTCGCAGTAAAACGCGTAAATCGGTGGCAAAACGCTTTAAGATCACGGCACGGGGCAAAGTCCTGCGGGCGCACTCCTCTCGACGCCATTTGCTGTCAGCAAAAAGCGCAAAGCGGAAGCGCCATTTGAGCAAAGCAGCGCTCGTGGACAAAACGGATGTCGCCCGCATCAAGGCAAACCTGCCGTTCGGTTAGTATTGACGCACGCGGCCTGGCTGAACGACTTCTTCGCTTCGAGGCGTCGTTGTCGTTGTGACGCCGTACCACTGACGCGCCGCTTCCAGCGAATCTGGTCCTGGTTCAGGACTGTAAAGATCGCGCCGGTTAACGAGTGTTGTGCAGGACTCCACAGTCGCCATAAGAAAAATCAGCAAGGGCAACGCGAACCATTTCACGGCGTGGATGCAAACAGAAGCGTGACAGCTTGTCAAGTTCGCCGCTTTTGCACGACGGCGGGAGAGGGTTGCGCGATGCCAATGTTGCTGAGAAATTCGCTTTCCGTCAGGGGCTATGGATCGAGGACTTACGAATCCCGCCAGGGCAGGAATGCAGCAACGGTAGTTTGATCCTCCTTGCCGTAGTTCTCTGGCGGACTTTTTCCGTAGGCGCAACCACCAGGTGCGCCATTAACTGCTGAGTTATGAAGCTCCTTAAGACTAAGACGGTACGCTTTTCGCAGGTCATTGAGAAATGCGGCAAGCCGGGCGTTTACACTCTTTGGCAAAAACCATCTGCCGATCGGCACTTGCAGGCGCAGTTAAAGAATAATCGAGTCATGACCATTCTGAAGACCGAAAGCGGGACGGACTTTGGAATTGCTGGCTTCAAGGAGAAAAAAGGCGCCACTTATCTCGTTTTTCCCAAGTCATTGAAATCGTTCGCGGACAATCGTGTAGTCGGAATCGATTGGACGCTGATCAACCAGTAGCGCTCGGACTTGACGGCTTTAACCCATCAAGTTCAAAGGCGCGCTTTTCGTTGGTAGGGAAAGCGGCTTGCGCCGTCCGAAGCCGCGGCGGCGTTCCTTACCGCGCTATCCCGGCGGCCACGCCAGCGCGCGCTTGCCAAGAAGATGCACATGCAAATGGGGAACACTTTCGCCCGCATCTGGCCCGCAATTGATGACGACGCGATAGCCGCTGGATAACTCCAGTTTCTTCGCCAGGTCTCGCGCGACCAAAAGCAATTTGCCAAGCAGCGCGCGATCGTCGTCCTTCGCATCTGAAAGGCGAGGAACCACTCTCTTGGGCACGATTAGCACGTGCACGGGCGCTTGTGGATTAACGTCGTGAAAAGCGACGGCATCATCATCTTCCCAGATGATTTTCGCTGGAATTTGGCGCGCGATAATTTTCTCAAAAATGGTCATGGCGTGAAGTGATTGGTCACCTAGAGGATTCGGGTAAATCTGCGCATTCTAGCCGTAATTCAAACCCGAAACGCATTCGGTGCGACGATTTCGGGCGATGCGAATGAACCTCCTTTAACGCACCGAACAATCGAGTCTCGCAACTGTGGGATCGGTTGCAGACGTTAGTTTTTCGCGTACAAAGCAGACAATTTCCTCGCGCAAAACATCGCAGGTGCGTGTCCAGCTCTTCACTCCGCGAAGATGCTTTACGCAAGCCTGCAGGGAGCAAAGCTGAAGATTATTGGTGCCGATATCGATCAAGCTGTTAATCCGCTTTTCCAAAAGATCAAAAAATGCGAGCTCGTAGCCTGCGCCGGCATGGTAAGCGACGTCGAGCAAAGAGATGCAAATGGGCGGTGGTGCCGGTGCGAAAAAAGGTACAATCTCTTTGTAACCGATTGCCTTCAAAACATATCGCACGGTCTGCGACAATTGACTGAACGCGACCACGCTTTCGTCGTTTCTCAAATGCAGGTAAAACGCAATGCTTTCGGTCACGTGATCGGTCAACCACCAACTGGGGTAGCCAGCTTCGTCGGCTGCGCGGGTGATCGCCGCGTGCAGCCAATCGCGATTGAATTCGAACAGTTGTCCCGAATCCGCGCGGAGATATGGAAACTCTTCTTTAAACGCGACCATGTTTCTTAATGGTTGAAATATTGTGTGATCCGGGGGCGGCATTCTGCGGAGCCTCAGGAGGAAATAATTCCTTCTGGAGCGCGTTAGATTTTACACGACGTCCAAGTGTATGAATGGCATCCACAAATTGATCGACGTCCTGAAACTGCTGATACACTGAGGCGTAACGCAGATAGGCCACTTCATCGATCCCACGTAGTTTGTCGAGGACTTTGGCACCAATCGCGGACGAAGGAACCTCACGCCCGCTCGTTTCAAGTTCGTGAACAATCTCATCCACTGTGTCTTCCAGGGTAAGAAGACTGGTGGAACGTTTTTCGAACGCCTTCGCGATGCTGGCGGCCAGTTTACGTCGATCAAATGGTTCATGGGTTCTATCACGTTTCACGACACGTAGATCAGAACGCTCGATCTCTTCGTAGGTAGTAAAGCGATACTTACACTTCAGACATTCACGACGACGACGGATACTGGAGCTATCCCGCGACTGACGGGAGTCGATGACTTTATCATCCCGAGACCCGCACTTGGGGCAACGCATAGTATGGAAATCGCAATTACCACACTATTCCTTGTGGTGTCAATGCTTCTTTGATTGTTTGGACGAGTTGTCAGGGCTAATCGGAAAAAGCGACGCAAGGCCGGTTTCGCACTTCTAAGGCTTTCGCGAAACATGGAGTCGCTTGCGATAAATTTCGCAGGAAATGCTTCTAAAGTGCGATGCGTCTTCGCATCACTTTTATTGAAAAGGCGCAAGCAGGCTCAGATTGACGCAACACACGACCGGCGATACACGCTTGCAAATGCAAGAACGCGCGAAATACAGCGCACGCTACGGTCCGTGGCTCGTTGGTTTGGGAGCTGCGCTGTGGGGGACGGAGAGCGCGTGGCGCATTCCACTTAACGAGCTGTTTGACGCCAAGGTAATCGTGTTTTGGGAACATGTGCTCATTCTGATCATGTTCCTGCCGATTCTAATTCCGCGCTTGCGCGAAATTCCAAAAGTCCAACCAAGGACGTGGAGTTATCTTCTGTTCTCAGGCTTCGCCGGCTCGGCAGTCGGCACAATCTTCTTCACGCTGGCGTTAAAGTACGGGAACCCGACCGTGGTGAATGTCGTTCTGAACATCCAGCCTGTTATATCAACTGTTGGGGCATTTCTGCTTTTTGGCGACCGGCTTGCCCATCGCTTCTTCGTTTACGCCGCCATTGCTATCATCGCAGGTGTCTTCGTTTCTGTCTCCCATCCGACCCTGATCGGTGCCTCCTTCGAGCGCGCCGGCCTGAATCTTGGCTCAGCGTATGCGCTGATCTGCGCGCTTTTCTGGGGACTCTCTACTGTGGCCGGTCGCGGCGTGATGATAGGTATGTCGCTTCGGCTTGCCTCGAGCATGCGGATTGTCGTCGGCCTCACGTGTATGACGTTGATTCTGCTGGCCTCCGGCAAACTTCATGGCGCAGCCCTGTGGCCAGCGGCGGCGCAAGCACACGCTGGTAAGGCGATCGTGCTTCTCTTGTTTCTAGCGTCCGTCTCAGGCGGAATTCCGCTCTTGATTTATTTTCAAGGGCTTCACCTGACGCGCGCATCAACGGCCGGTTATTTTGAAATGATGCAGACGCTCGCGGCGGTCTGCATCACGTGGGGAATCTTTCACGCTACACTTCACGCGCACCAAGTGATCGCAGCATTGATCCTGATCGCCGCGGTGGCGATGGTGCACCACGTGCAACAACAAATTGAACCTGCAGGTCAGCACGCCGCGAAAAATTGCTAATTACGGCGGGATGACCCAATAATCAGGTGAGGTCTTACTGCCGTTGTATTTTAGGAGATGTCGTTTTGCTGCCGGATAATCATCGCGGATTAGCCAATACAAATCTTCCAGGACAGGTCTCTCAAGAAAGAGACGATGCTTTTTAAGAGCGTCCTGTTTCGAGGAAAAAGAAACATCGACCAGGTCAATCTGCCCGGGAAGCTGTTTCTCGTAATATAGAAAGGTCTGAATCTCATCCAGATTTGTGTCGGGCGAAAATCGCTCCGGCAGACCGATCGAATCGACGTTGTATAGGAGTTTTCCTAGCAACAGGACGTTGTCGTCGGAAGCAACGTAGATCGTCAATCGGTTGACTAAACTTCGCAGTGCAGGTTTAAAGCTTTGATCAAATTCTTCTCTATCCACATTAGGAGCAATAAATATTACGTGATCCAGTTTCAGGTTCTTGAGATTTGGATCTTTGTATAGGGTTTCCAAAGCCAAACACACTAGCCTGCAGCCAAGACTGTGCGCGATGATGATAACTTTCGGCGGCTTAACTTCGTTGTTTATTGACTCCAGCAGGTCCACCAGATGCTTTGTGGAGTGAGGAATCTGACGCACATCGCCCGTGTAGCCGAGGACCGATTCGTTGCTTGCCCAATCGAAGGTAAGAACATTTGCGTCGATGTCTAGGGCGCGCGCGACCTGCGCACAATGTACCGTGCTGAGGGGAAATGAGGCCCGGTAACCGTGGATCCAAATGACTAAAGGTTTTCCGGACTGATCCTGAAGGAACTGGAGAAACGCCGGATAGGGAATCGAATCCACCTTCTTGATCGCACTGCTGTCGATGGGCGAGCTGAATGGATGATGCTGCGGCACTTGGACGTTTATCAGGCCGTACGAAGCCTGTCCCGCGTATTCGCTAAGGTAAGTGACGTTTCCATCCGCGAGAGGCCCTGCTTTCCTATCGGTGACATAGCCGATTGTCTCGGTGAAATTTCGGCTAACCACAAACGGCCGTACTTTCCCTTGCAGAAGCCTTGTCAGACCTGCACCGACCTGTGAAGGAATCGGGAAGTAAGAAACTGTAACTAATCCCAGTATGTAGCAGAGCGCTGCGAGAAGAACGACGAGAGCGGTCTTTTTTCGCACGAGCTTGTTTTATTTTGTGCCGCGCTCGTGTGAAGCACAAGTCACGCGTCCAGGTCGATCCGCTTGGCACGCCCAGCGGTCGTGCCCCACAAGGTTAGATCGTGTTTGCTTCCTTTGATTCTCTCTCTGGAACGGTTTTCTCCGGGAACTCGAAACCAACTTTCTCGTCTTCCAATTTCAAGTAGGCGGAAAACGGGCGTCCTCTTTTCGAGATGAAACCCTCGAGGAGATCGGTTTTCCCCGTTGCTAGTAGCTTCTGCGCCTGCTCTTTCGGGATGTCTTTACCGAGGATCGTTTTGCTTAGCTTGAATTTGCATGGCTTTCGGTCAGCCTGCGAACGTTCACAGATGTAACTATTCTCAGTTTCAAAAATCTTTCCGCCGCATTTTGGACATTTGCCAAGCGGCTCTTGTCCTGAGAAATCGATTTTGGCGACCGGTTCACTGGGCTTTCGATCTTTTTTTGTCTTTGGCTCGCGCTTTTCGAATTCGAAGCCGACATCCTTCTTATCGGTGACCACCAGGAATGCTTTGAACGGCCTCCCTTTGCGGGAAATGAAGCGCGGAAGCAAATCAGTCTTGCCGGCACTAAGCAGTTTTTTCACCTGCTCATGGTCCACCGGTTGTTGCAGGATGACCTTGCCGGCCCGGAAGTCGCACGTCTTGTTCGGACCAACTGAATTTTCGCAGAGGTAGCTCATCCCCAACTCGAATACGCGCCCAGCGCACTTTGGACATTTGCCAAGCGGCTCCTTTCCTGAGAAATCTACAGGTTGCGCAGCGCCGTTTTCCTGGCCGTTCGGTCCAAAATCAAATTCGGTTTTGAACTCATCGCTTAGCTTGAGAAGCGCGGGGAAACGCGTGCCTTTCCTGCTGCGGAACCCGCTTAGAGGCCCGACTTGTTTATCCCGGACGAGAGTCTCAAATTCCTCGCGGCTTAAGAGTCGCCCGGCAATAGTTTTCCAAACCGTGAAGCCGCATTCCTCGTTCGTACAGGTGAAACTCTTGAATCGCTCGACGATGGGCGAACCACACTTCGGACACGTGCCGAACGGCTCGCTGTCGGGCATATGCTCATCGGGATGAAAATGCTTTGCCTTGCCGACAATTTCCTCGGTCAAATGGCGAATATCTTTCATGAATGCGTCGCGTGTAAGCTTGCGATGCTCGATTTCGCGCAAACGAAATTCCCATTCGCCGGTGAGTTCCGGGCTAGTGAGCTCGGGCACCGCATTTTTTAGAAGAGTGATAGTCTGGATCGCTTTTGCGGTTGGCTGCAGTTCCTTTCCCTGTCGTGTCAGGTAATGCGCCGAAATCAAGGTTTCGATGATGGACGCGCGAGTGGCCGGCGTTCCGAGGCCTTTCTCCTTCATCGCATCGCGCAGTTCTTCATCTTCGATAAGTTTTCCGGCACCTTCCATCGCGCTGAGGATGGTCGCTTCGCTATAGCGAGCCGGCGGCCTGGTTTGATCCGTCTTGATTTCGATGGCGATTGTCGCGACGTGTTCGCCTTGTGTCACTGGCGGCAAATTTTCCTCCGGCTTTTCACTGACAGCTTCGCGGCCATAAACTTCCAGCCACCCGGTCGCGACCAGAATTTTTCCTTCGGTCTTGAACGGCTCTCCTTCGACACGCGTGATCCGGGTCGTATTCTCGTATTGCGCAGGTGGAAAGAATACAGCCACAAATCGCTTCGCTACGAGATCGAAGATCTTCTGCTCTTGCTCATCGAGTGAGCGTGCAACCGCGCCGGTTGGAATAATTGCAAAATGATCGCCCACCTTTGCGTTGTTGAAGATACGTTTGTTGGGCTTAACCCAATTGTTATCGAGTGCCTTTCGAGCGAATGGATTATCGATCTTGGCCAACGTCGATCTTACCGTAGGCAGATAATCTTCCGGCAACGCCCGGGAGTCGGTGCGCGGATAGGTGATGGCCTTGTGCCTCTCGTAAAGGGCCTGCGCAATTTGCAACGTGCGTTTCGCCGAAAAGCCGAAGCGATTGTTTGCTTCGCGCTGCAAAGTCGTGAGATCATACAGTTGCGGCGCAATTTGTGTCGTCGGCTTCTTTTCTTCGAGCTCGACGATCCCATCCTTTCCAGTGCACTTGCCCTGAATGGCGGCCGCAATTTCGCGATGCCACAATCGCGGCGCGGTACGATGTTCGTCCCAAAGCGAGCCGTTTGCAGAGTCCAGTTGCTGCTCCGCATCCGGCAGATTCAATTGGAGCCGGTCTAGCAGTCTCTGTGTTCGCTCAATTTCAGTCTCGTCTTTCTTGAAGGCTTCATCGAACCACCGTCCCGCATATTCACCCGCTGCAGCGCGAAATCTACCGGTGACCTCATGTAGCTCGCGCGGCTTGAACTCCTGAATTTTTCTCTCGCGGTCAACAATGATCGTGAGCGTCGGTGTCTGCACGCGGCCAAGGGAAGTCACTGTGCTTCCGCGCCCCCCGCTGAGCCGCAGAGTAAACGCGCGCGTCGCATTGATGCCGACGAGCCAGTCCGCCTCGTTCCGGCTCCGCGCTGCGCTGGCCAGTGGTTGCATTTCAGCGTCGCTGCGCAATCGAGCAAATCCCTCGCGAATCGCTTCGGTCGTCATCGATTGCAGCCAGAGGCGCATGATCGGTTTTTTCGTACCGGCGTATTGGATGATATAGCGAAAGATCAATTCACCTTCGCGCCCGGCGTCGCATGCGTTGATGATGTCCGCGACATTTTTGTCTTTGATGAGCTTGCGAAGAACATTGACGCGGCTGCCCATTTTTTCCGCCGGCGCGAGTTCAAATTCCGGCGGCATGATGGGCAATTTTTTCATGTCCCACTTGTCCTGCGCCTTCATCGAAGCAGGGACTGCGAGCTCAAACAGGTGGCCGACCGCCCATGAGATGAGATATTTCTCGCTCTCGTAGTAGTCCTTGCCTTTTTTGAAGCCGCCCAGTGCCTTGGCGATGTCAGCGGCGACCGATGGCTTCTCGGTAATTATGAGAGACTTGGACATGGGGGCTGGAATCGAACCCACTTACAGGACTTTTGCAAGTGGGAGACCTTTTTTAGGCACGTGTGCCTCAGGAAACCCGCATAACATAATACCTATCCCAGCTTTACAAAATATTTTCCCGGCAATTGTTTGACCAAACGTTTCAGTTCCAATTGCAACAGGGTGGATGAAACCGCCGCGCTCGGCAGCCTCGTTTTCTCTGCGATTGCATCAATTGACGTCTCCGTCGCTTCGATGGCATCGTAGATGCGGCGCTCATCCTCGGAAAGGGGTGGCAAGGGGCGCGCCGCTGCTTCAGGGGATGGTTTCGTTTCAGGTAAAAGAATCTGCAGATCATCCAGGATGTCGCTGGCGTCCATGGTCAGCTTGGCGCCTTGCTGAATAAGACGATTGGATCCCATCGCGCTCGGCGCGTTGATATGGCCAGGCACCGCGTAAACGGATCTGCCTTGTTCAAGTGCTTGCGACGCCGTGATGAGCGCCCCACTATTCAAGCCTGCCTCCACAACAAGGATGCCGTGACTCCAGCCGGAAATGATCCGGTTGCGCATCGGGAAGGTTTGACGGTCTGGTTCAACTTCCATGGAAAATTCGGACACGATTGCGCCGTTTCCTGTTCGAATTCTTTTAGCAAGCGCGTCGTTCTCTGGCGGATAAAGCTTCGTCAGTCCGGAACCGATCACCGCGATGGTGCGGCCTTTTGCTGCCAGCGCCCCTTGATGTGCGGCGGTGTCGATGCCACGAGCGAGTCCGCTGATGACAGTCAATCCCGCATAGGCGAGCTGATATGAGAGCTTCTTTGCGGATTCGACCCCGTAATGTGTAGTTCGCCGGGCGCCGATGATGCCGATTGCGTGATGGTCGCGCTCTTGCAGTTCACCCCAAACGTAAAGCACAATCGGCGGCGCATGAATCTCTCGAAGTGACTTGGGGTATGACGGCGATTCCTGAGTGATAACAGCGGCGCCAAATTCGCGAATTCGGTCAAGCTCCGCACCGAGATCGACAATCGACTCCCAGTTGCTGATTTGATCCGCCACTTCACTCCCGATTCCTTCGACCTTTCGGAGTTCGTTGCGTTTCGCTTCCAGAATTTGTTGCGGCTGCTTGAATACCTGCAGCAATTTTCGCAATCGTACAGGCCCGATTGTTGGCAGCATGTTGAGCGCGATACAGGCTTCCGTCGCGTTCATTTGTAAGCCGCAAGCTAGAGGCTCGCGCTATTTCTAGAAGGGAATTTCGTCGTCCTCTCGCTCTGTCGGCTTTGCCGATTTCGGCGGTGCTGCGGTTTTGCTGCCACCGCTGGCGCCTGCCCGATCTTCTTCGGCGGTCTCCGCGGCCGCGCCCCCGGGGCGACTACCCAGCAATTGCATGCTTTCACCTACGACCCGAAGTTTGGTCCGCTTTTGCCCAGTCTGCTTGTCATCCCAGCTATCCATTTGGAGACGGCCTTCGATAAAAACAGGTCTGCCCTTCCTCAAATATTCGCCAGCGATCTCGGCCAGGCGTGCCCATAGCACAACATCGACGAAAGTAACTTCTTCGCGTCTTTCGCCGCCCTCAGTTGTGTAAACCCGGTTGACCGCGATGCCGAGATCGCACACCGCACTGCCTTTAGGGGTATAGCGCACTTCCGGGTCGCGCGTGAGATTTCCAAGCAAAATGACTTTATTAAAACTGGCCATTCCCGCTTATAACCAAGTCACTTCACTTTCGCCATCTTTTTTGCGGGCTTTTCCTTCCGTTGCTCGACTCGCTGGTAATTTTGACGATAAACCTCCGGGTCGAGCTTGAATTTTGACCGCAGTTTTGCAATCAACTGCGGCTCAGCGCTGAAGACAAAGTTAACGTAAAATCCGCCGCTGAGCGAGCCGGCTGCGTAGGAAAACGGGCGTTTGTCCATTTTCTGTACTTGTTCGATTTGGGCGCCTTCTTGTCGGAATTCGGATTCCAATCGATCGACGACTTCCTTGACTGTATCTTCCCGGCCTTGTGTGTTCAGCACAAGCAGAGCTTCGTAACGGTGTTTCATGGTTCTTCAGTTTTGTTGAAAAGGTTCATCGCGGAAATGAGAGTATTGTCAATCGCGCATTTCACTGCTTCTACTGCGCGATCGATTGTGGATCTAACAACCAGCTTTTCCTCTTCAAAGAACCGGCTCAATACGTAATCGACTGACGCCGCAGGTGGAGCCGCTCCGATTCCGATTCGGAGACGGGGGATTTCTTCAGTGCCAAATTGCATAATGACCGATTCGAGGCCGTTATGGCCACCCGATCCACCGCTGGTCCGCAGTCTCAGGCGGCCAAGCGGCAACGCCATATCATCAAGCACCACAAGAATCTCGGGGGGCTGGATCTTGTAAAACTGCGCTATTTTCAGGAGCGGGTAGCCACTCCGGTTCATGTAGCTCATTGGTTTTGCCAGAAACACATTGCCGCATTTGGCCATTAACGCGTCCCACTTTGTCGACTTCTCCCATGTCGATCCGAACTGCGCGGCAAGCTGATCGGCTACCATGAAACCAATGTTATGCCGGGTGGCTGCGTGTTCCGACCCTGGGTTTCCCAGTCCAGCTACCAGGCGAATCGACGATTCTTCCACGTCCGCTCAAGCCGCGATCCAGTCCGAGCCAGACTGGCATTTTTCGCAATCCGCAATCAAGAAGGTTACTTCTTTTGCTCTTTTTCCTTTGGCGCCTTTTCCTTTGCGGCCGGCGCCGCGCCGGCCGCTTCGCCCTGTTCCTTCTTCTCGGTGATAACCTCTGGGCCTGCGGCCACAGCAGCTTCAGCTTCAACTGTAACCGGTTCTTCTTCGACCACCGGAGCCATTACCGAAAATGCCGTCAAATCCGCTGGTACTTTTGCAGTTACTCCGGAAGGCATTTGAATGTCGCGCACGTGGATGGAATCACCGATATTTAGTTGTGACACGTCTACAGTAATTCGATCTGGCAAATCACGAGGCAAACACTCAATGGCTAGCGCCCGCAGACTCTGCTCAAGCAGTCCGCCGAAAGTCTTAACGCCCACAGGAGTGCCCGTCGGTTCGAGAGGCACTTCCGCCTGGATGGTTTCATCCATGGAAATGGCATGAAAATCGACGTGAACAATCTCACCACGCACGGGCGAATGTTGCACTTCCTGTACCAGTGCGGCCCGGTTCGATTTTTCGCCCTCGATTTCGAGGTCGACCAGAACGTTTTCGCCTGAGGCCTGACTCATCATTGAATTAATGTCCCGGGCCGCGACCTGCACGGCCTGGGATTTAACTTTTCCACCGTAAATGACGGCCGGAATGATTCCTCGGGCTCGTAGCTTGCGTACGCCCGAACGACCCACATTGCTCCGCGGCTCTGCCTTTAGCTTAACCTGTTTTGCCATTTTTTTCGTTCTCTATGTTGAACAGCGACGAGACCGACTCGTCATTATGAATCCGCTTGATGCCTTCGCCGAGAAGCTCGGAAACGCATAGCACCGTGGTTTTAAAACCTTTCACGGCGCGCACAGGCGTGCTGTTGGTCGTTACTAATTCCGCAATTTGAGACTTTTGCAAACGCTCGATTGCCATATCGACCAGAACGGCATGCGAGACGCCGGCGTAAATTTTTTGCGCACCACGTTTTTTCATAAGCTCGGCGGCGGAAGTCAGCGTCCCAGCCGTCTCGGTCAGGTCATCGACCAAGAGCACATTGCGCCCTTCCACTTCACCGATGAGATATAAGGCTTCGGTCTCCGTGGCGCTTCGGCGTTCCTTGGCCACGATTGCGAGATTGGCGTGCAGCGCTTCGGCATAGGCTGAAGCCATCTTGAGCCCGCCCAAATCTGGAGAAACAACTGTTGTTTTTCCCGTAAGCTCCTTTCGCAAATACTTGATCAAAACCGGGAGCGAATAGAGGTGATCTACCGGGATGTCGAAGAACCCCTGCACCTGTTGCGCGTGCAAATCCATGGTCAGGACGCGGTTCACGCCCGAGGCGTACAACAGATTTGCCACCAGTTTGGCTGTAATCGGGACGCGCGGCTGATCTTTGCGGTCCTGGCGAGCGTATCCGAAGAATGGAATCACCGCGGTGATCCGATCCGCGCTGGCGCGCCGCGCCGCGTCCACCATGATGAGCAGCTCCATCAGATGCTGGTTGGTGGGCGGGCAGGTTGGCTGAATGATGAAAACGTCGTGACCGCGTATGTTTTCCTCAATTTTTACGTAAGTCTCGCCGTCAGGAAACGAGCTGATTGTCGCCCGGCCTAGTGGCACTCCCACGTATTTGCAAATGCGTTCGGCCAGATCGCGGTTGGCGGAGCCGCTGAAAATTTTCAATTCCGGTTGGAGCGCGAACATGGAACGGCTAACTTAGGCGTTTAGCAACGTTCTTGGCAATCTTCAAAACTTGCCAACAGCTTTTCTGGAGCGAAGTTTTTGGTACCCCCGATTTTCTCAAAATGAATACAGAACTTATTCGAATAGAGCGGCCGGCAACGAACTCCCGGTTGTTCCTGCATACGCGCTGGGATGCCATCCCCGCGTTGGCCGGCTTATTTCATCTGGCTTATTTCGTTGGATTGTTTTTCCTCTATCCGCATGCACCGCTGTGGCTGATGCTGATTCTGGGGTTCGTCTACTCGCTGATGGTCAATGCGAACATTAACGGGATAGGGCACAACTTCATTCACAATCCATTCTTCCGGTCCAGGATCGTGAATCGCATTTTCGGAGTCGCGCAATCGATCGCCTGCTGCTTCTCGCAGACGATGTATGACGCAGTGCATATGCAGCACCACAAGGGGAATTCCGATCGGCAGGACAAAAAAGGGGATACAATTGATTGGTTGTCAATTTATCGTCACGGGCACGACGACGAGGCGGAAAACCCATGGAGCTACGTGTTCCTGAGTTTCTTTCGCGACGACGTAGGGGCGATCCGAAAAGAACTGGGCAAACGCAAGAACGGAGATCTTTTCTGGGGCAATCTCGAATTGGGAGCGTTCGCGATCACGCTTTTCGTGATGTTCCTGTTTAACTGGCGCTACGTCATTTTTTATTTCCTGCCGTTCTGGTACCTCGGCCACTGCTTTAGTTATCTCAACGGCTACTATCGGCATTATGGAGCGAATCCCGATAAACCGATCGCCTGGGGCGTAAGTAGCTATGGAAAAATCTACAACTGGTTGTTTTTCTACAACGGTTACCATGCCGAGCACCATTTCCGGCCCAAAGTGCATTGGACAAAGATGGAAAAATTCCATCAAAGCATCGAGAGGTTACAAAAGCAGGAAGGCGTTCGCACGATCAAGCGCGCGCATATGCTCGGTTTTCTGGACCCCGATCTGCCAAAACGGAAGACAGGCGGCTCGCCTGTCGCGGCAGACATGCCTCTGGCATGTCGTGATGAATCGACAGGCTAGGAAGCCTGTCTGCCATAACAGCCGAGGACGGCTATTTTCCGAAACTTGCTCGCAACTTTTCTTTCTTGGCCTCGCACTCTTCCTGCAACCGACGCATTTCCATGCCAAGCTGTTTCTCGAGTGATTGCACTTCGTCGAGATTTCCGGCGGTATGCGCCTTGCGAATTTGATCTTTCAAGAAGACCTCCTTCTCAGCGATTTTCGCCCGATAAACGGAATCAACTTCCGCGATTTCTTTTTTCTGTTCTTCGCTAAGCGAGATGGACGGTGACGCCTTCTCCAGTCGTTCCATGGCTAGTTCGTAAGCAGATTTCATTGTCGATCTTGTTGCTAATGGCAGCCCTGCTTCTAATCGACGCATTGCATGTCGGAAATCAATTCCTAAGTTAATTTGATGTCTTCGCGAATCCGATTGCTCAGCACCGATTTCGACGGGACGCTGGTCTCGCATCTGGGTGAACCGGCGCTGGACCGACGTTGCATGGAATTGATTCGTGAACTGCAGGATGCCGGGGCAACGTGGGCAATCAACACCGGTCGCTCGGTTGATCTGCTCGAATCTGGGCTAGCCAATTTCGAATTCCAGATCAGGCCGGATTTCATTTTAACAACCGAGCGTGATGTGTTTCGTCCCGGCGGAAACGGAGACAAGTGGGAACCGTTCGGTGATTGGAACGATCGCTGCGCGCGCGATCATGCTGAGTTGTTCTCTTCAGCCCAGCCGGTGCTCGCTGAAGTCGTCGACTACGTGACTCAACAAACGAAGGCCCGCCTTATCTACGATTCCGATCGTCTCGAAGGCCTCGCGGCCGAAAGTGAAGAAGAGGTGGATCTCATTGCCAAATTTATCGAGCAAGCAAGAGCCGGGCATCCAAAGTTTGATTACCAACGGAACGGTATTTACCTGCGCTTTTGCCACATCGATTACCACAAAGGCGCGGCGCTCGCTGAGTTAGCACGCTTGATCGAAGTCCCACGCGACAACATCTTCGCGGCTGGCGATCATCACAACGATATTTCAATGTTGAATGGAAAAGTCGCTGCGATGTCATCGTGTCCGGCGAATGCGATCCCTGATGTGCAAAAGGCAGTACGCAACGCAGGCGGGTATGTAGCGCAGCAACAGCATGGGGCGGGTGTTTGCGAGGCGTTGGTTCACTTCGCGGAGTAGTTAAAACGATAAAAAGTTAAATCGTTGTAGCCACGGCGCTGTGTCGCCGTCCAGGTAGATCACACGCTGCAGCAAACTATTTAACTTTCGCAGTGGCCAACGCGAGCGGCGCATCAGCTTCAATTTTCCCGGCAAACCGATTCGTCATGTAGGTGAGGAGCAGCACCCAGAAGGTGAGGGCTAGCCCGAATAGCGGAAATTGGAGGGCGAGGGGCAGGGAATAGATAATTGCCATCAGTGGAATCCAGACTGCCCATGTGGCGAGCAGTGTGGGAATGATTTTGTCGCGATAATGGTTCCATGTAAAAAGATCGCGAATAGGCTGCAGCGAGATGCCGCTGTTTTTCCATTCGTACGTCAACACGCCAAACGGCGCTGCGAAAAGGGGATTGTAACCAAATTGATCGACGCAGATTTTGGCCGCGACTACTGGCAGTGTTGCAACGTCTCCAAACCACGCCGCTTCACTTCGGTACAAAAGGTCGACAAGTGTTCCGTCGAGCGCCCATACAGGCACGGTGAAGAGCAAATTACGAAGATTTCGCCGACAGGGGCGTCCCCTCTGAAAAAAGAGAATCAAGAACAACTCTGGAATAAGCGCCCCCGCAGCCACGGATGCGATGACGACAAATAAAATGTCGTGTCCGTGCTTTAGCTCGGCGAGCTGCGAAAGCAGCGTGAAAGCTCTTTGACTTGTGTAATAGCTTACAAGCAACATCAGCATCAGCGCCTGAATAATTAACGCCGGCAGTGCGTTGGCTCGCGCGGCCTCCCAACCAAGAGTGCGTGGCGAGCGCGTTCTGTGCATCGTGCGTAAGGTCTTCTCCGCGCGTCTTCGCCATCAAGCAGAATCTCTGCCAGAAGAAGGCTGCTGAAAGCCTTCAGCCTTTATGCTCGGTCGAAGTCCGGGAAGACGCCCCTCGGTGTTGATCACCAGTGAACGCTTCCGCTGGCTCCAGGCCCACCCGGAGTAAACTTTCCCTCGTCGGACGTTTTTTCCCCGGGAACGGGCGTGCCAGACGTGGCTGACTGGGAGGCCGAATCACCGCTCATCGAATCCCCGGACGATGCACATGCGGAGAGCAGCGATACGATGACCAGACAGAGAACTACGCGTAGCGCCAAGCGTTCTTTCACGCGACGAACGTACCTTTGCGGGTGTTTGATGCAAGCCGCGGTGTCCGATAGATTTCGTAGTGACGAGCGCCAGCAAAACGGACACGCGGAGCGCCCGGAGCGCAGACCAAGGTGGCCGCCGTGGCAGCTCCGGTGATCTCAAATCTCTCCTTTTAAGCGAGCTTCAGGAGCAGCTTCGCAACCTGGGAGAACCCTCCTATCGCGCCGGTCAGATCCTCGATTGGCTTTACAAAAAACGCGTCGACACGATCGACAAAATGACCAATTTACCGCGCTCGTTGCGCAGCCGGCTTGCGGAGAAACTTCCGCTTGGCAAAATTGAAATCGTGCGCGTCCTCGGGGCGCGCGACACGACTCGAAAATTTCTTTTTCGTCTGATCGACGAGAATTTGATCGAATCCGTTCTGATTCCGGCGTCGCCGGCCCTTTATGGCGGGAGAGCCGATCGTCGCACGATTTGTGTCTCGACTCAGGTGGGATGTGCTTACGGATGCAAATTTTGCGCGAGCGGTTTGGAAGGTTTCTCTCGCAATCTGGGCGCAAACGAAATTGTCGACCAGCTCATCGCGGTTGAGCGCGCCACTGGCGAAAAAATCGACAACATTGTGTTTATGGGGATGGGCGAGCCACTCGCCAATCTCGAGAACGTACTTCGGGCAATTCGGATAATTAACGCAGAGTGGGGCGTCGGCATCGGCGCCCGCCACATCACGATTTCAACCAGCGGGCTGGCGCCGCAAATTCGCAAACTGGCCGAAGAACCTTTGCAAATTCGGCTGGCCATTTCGCTGCACGGTGCCACTGACGAAGTTCGCAATCGAATCATGCCAATCAACCGCCGTTATGACATCGAGACGCTGCTTTCTGCCTGTGACTACTACAATGCTCATAAGAAGCAGCGTCTTACGTTCGAATACATTTTGATCGCAGACGTGAACGATTCTGACGAGCAAGCGCGTCTCCTTTCTCGCCATGCCCGCCGGCTCTCGGCAAAAGTGAATCTAATTCCCTACAATAATGTGTCCGGTCTGACTTGGGCGCGACCTTCAGAAAAGCGTCAGGAAAAATTTCTGTCGATCTTACGAGCCCAAGGTAATCCGGCGACATTGCGTCGCGAGAAAGGCCACGACATCGATGCCGCTTGTGGACAGTTGCGGTTGCAAACGGAACGCGAAGCACGCTCGCGCGCGCTGTAGCCCCGACGCCGTGGATCGGAAGGGTCTCGCTATGTCAAGACCGCCCGCGGGCGGTGGCTATACCGAAAAAACTTTGCACGGCGAGTCAACGTCGCGTTTAGTCTCTGTCATGGCCGGCTACGAGGGCGAGCCCGAACGCGCATGGGATGAGTACCAGTGGGAGCACTTCCTGCAGCAACAGGAGAGCAAGGCAGAAAAGTACATGCAATTGCTGGAAGAATATCTCGATGATCCCCAGCGCGACGAGATCATCGCCCGCGAAATGGGTTGGACCCAATTGTTGGATTCCAGCGATTGGAGCGCGGAACTCAATGCGCTCCCAGATGGCGACCTAACGGAAGAGGACGATTCTGCCATTGACGAGGCTTCCAGATCGGCAGACACGCTTGAAGAACATGATCTGTATCGTTCTGCCTTCGCGTTGACGATCTGGATTGATCACCTGTTCGACCGAAACGCCTTACTCCAGAATGAGCCGGCAGCCGTCAAATTGGCCACGCAAGCTGCGCTGGCCAATGCCAAGCTGGCCGCAGCCTTGAGCAGCGATAGTCTGAGTGAAATCGGGATGACAATCGCCTATTTGAAGCGGGCCTTGAAAGCAATCACGATTTCGATGGACGCGGCGGTACAACTCCGGAAGATCGCCGGCCTGGTGACCCGCTCGCAGTATGCAGTACTTCGACAGCGTCTTTTCCAGGTGCGAGACGGCATTGTCTCTCTGATGGGTGAGTATCGTGGCGAGTGGCGTCGCCGGTTCGGCCCCGAAAGCTTTCGCGGTTGAATGAAATAGGGCCGGCTCCCGTCCAATCATGCAAACGGAAGCGACTCTGGCTCAGGCCGATGTGTCGGACTTGGATTTGGTGACACGGTGCCAGGCTGGTGACACCGAAGCATTCGACGAGTTGGTAACCCGCTACCGAACACGAGTATTTGGCATGATTTACAACATGGTTCATAGCGAGCAGGACGCTTGGGACCTTGCTCAGGACAGCTTCCTTAAAGCATGGAAATCGATTAAGCGTTTTCGGGGACGCTCAACGTTCTACACCTGGATTTATCGAATCGTTATGAACGTGACGATTGATTGGCTCCGAAAAAAACAGATCAAAGGCGGAGGCGGCGAGTTCGACGATGCGATTCAGCTGAAGGAGGTTGAGCCGGCATCCAAGACCGTTCCGAAGGCGGAAGCTTTGCCACACGAGATGATGGAACGGAGCGAAATTCGCGCACGGATCGAAAAAGCAATTGCACAGCTTTCGCCCGAGCAACGAGCCGTCATTTTGATGAAGCAAATCGAAGAGATGCAATATCACGAAATCGCTGAAGCACTCGGTTGCTCGATAGGCACGGTAATGTCGCGCCTGTTTTATGCGCGCAAGAAATTGCAAAATTTACTCAGAGACGTTTATGAGAACATTTGAAGAAAAGTGGACTGCATGGCTGGACGGGCAGCTTAGCGGACGAGAACTGTCGGAATTCGAGGCATCGTTGCCAGACAAGGCTGCCGCTGAAATTGAAAAGGCGGACGCGAAGAAGCTTGGCGCTCTTTTGAAGAGCGAGTTAGGCGCGCCTGCGCTGACAAACGAAGAGTTTTTTAGCCATCAGCTTCGCGAAAGAATCGTGCGTGAAAGTAGCGTGCCTTCCGCTGAACGCGAAGCCAAGGCCTCCACGTGGTGGACAATTCCCCGCCTGTTGTGGACGGGGACCGCGTCGCTCGCCGTTTTTTTGATTTTTACGGTTTTCGTGATTCGTGACAAGAATCCTGCGGAAGAATCGCAATATCTCACCCAGATTCTAAATGCGCGTGTTGATCCGGTCGTGAGCCCAAATGCGACTGTCTCAATGTTTGAAGTGAAGCAAGACCGGGTAACGGTGTTGTGGACAGAGGGATTGCAAAGTTTGCCCGCCGACTACGCCGCCAAGTAATCGCTCATGGATCGCTCGCTGGCGTTCTTAATCTCCATCGTTTCACTGATCGCAGGTGTGGTATCAGAGGGACAGGCTGCAGAAACGGTGTGGAGCGGGCTTGTTATTGCGGAAAACGTTACGCAGCCACAACCAGTTCCGCCGGAACTCACCCGGATCGAGGGGTCACTGAAAAAATTCTTTGGTTACAACCAACTTCAGGTGATCGGCCAATCGGAAAAGAGGCTCAAGACCGGACAGGAGGATTGGCTTGCGACCAGTAAATTTTTCGGACTACACGTCGACGCACAGGGTGAAAGCGCGGCCGGCTATGTTTTAAATCTGAAGCTTTACAAAGAGAAAGAGCTTTTGCTCGAAACGGACGCCAAGCTGAGCAAACGCAGTCCGCTGGTTATCAAAGGTCCTCAGGTTGGCAGCGGGCAGCTATTGCTCGTGTTGGTTATACAATAAGCGAAGCGCATCGTTTCACGTTAGAAATGCGCATCCTGCTCCTTTGTTTGATGGCTGAATTCTCAATCATGTCCTCGGCACTTGGTTCAGAAAAACCGTTCAGTTTCAAAGACACGCCGGGAAAACTCCCGAAAGACGTGGTCCCGACCGACTACGCCATTCGGATCGTCCCTGATATCGACAAGCTGACATTTGCCGGGACCGAGACGGTGAAGCTCAACGTTCGTAGCCGCGTTCGCCAATTGGTATTAAATGCGCTCGAACTCAAAATCGAAGCGGCTTCTATCGATGGCAAAGAATTGCCTGGCTCTGCAATTAAAATCGATACCAAAAACGAACTGCTTACGCTCGCATTACCGTCAGAACTTCCGACTGGCGAGCATACTTTGGCGCTGCGTTTCGCGGGTATAATAAATCAGCAGGGACAGGGGCTTTTCTACATGCGGTATCAGGAGCAAGGCACCGGTGCCCGCAAGATCATGCTTGGAAGCCAATTTGAAGCGACTGATGCCCGTCGATTTTTTCCTTGTTGGGACGAGCCGGTCTTTCGCGCGCGCTTCCAATTGACCGCGGTCGTGCTGGAGAACTGGCTCGCTGTGTCGAATATGCCGGTCGAGAGTGAGGAGAAAATCGCTGACGGCAAAGAAGTGCGCTTCGCTGCAACTCCGCCAATGTCGAGTTACCTGAACGTTTTCGTTGCGGGTGAACTCGAGTCCATTGAATCGCGGAGCGGCCCTACCGAGCTCCGAGTGATCGCGACCAAAGGCAAGGCAGAGATGGGCCGCTACGCCCTCGAGGCCACCGCGCAAATCTTGCAATACTACAACGATTATTTCGGCGTGGCCTATCCATTGCCGAAACTGGATCAGATCGCGCTGCCCGGCGGTTTTGGAGGTGCAATGGAAAACTGGGGCGGGATCACCTATTACGAATCGAAACTTCTGTTTGATCCAAAAAGCTCCTCTGCAGAAACAAAGCAAGATATCTACGAGGTTCTCGCGCACGAAATGGCGCACCAGTGGTTCGGCGACCTGGTAACGATGGCTTGGTGGGACAACTTGTGGCTCAACGAAGGCTTTGCCTCGTGGATGGGCTCCAAATGCACGGCGCACTTTAATCCACAATGGGAAGTCTGGCTGCGCCGGGAATTCCCGCGGGATCCGAGCCGCCGTGCCGGAATTGCCAAAGAAGTAGCAATGGAAGGCGATGCGCGATCGACCACCCATTCGATCCAACAGCCGGTCGCGACCGAGGCCGAAGCCAACAGCGCTTTCGACGATATAACTTACAAAAAAGGCCAGTCATTTTTGCGGATGCTGGAGAGTTTTCTTGGTGACGATGTATTCCGGGAAGGGATTCGCGATTACATAGCGGCGCACGCATATTTGAACACGACAACGGCGGATTTGTGGAATGCGCTCTCGGACGCTTCCGGGAAACCGGTAGGAGAAATCGCTGCCGGTTGGACAGAGCAACCGGGTTTTCCCGTCGTGAAAGTGAAACGAGAGCAAGGCGGCAATGTCTCGCTGGCACAGGAACGATTTACCGTCAATTTAGCCGACGCTCCGCCGCTCGAATGGAAAATTCCTCTTATGTATGAGGTTGTCGGTGAAAGTCCTGCGACAATGTTGATGACAAGGAAACTCGATACCATCCACAACATTCCTGCTGATCGAGCGCTCAAGCTGAACGTAAACGGCGCCGGAAATTATCGCGTCGAATATGACGAGGCATCTTGGAAATTGTTGCTGGGGGCTCTGAGGAATCTGGGCGTCGAGGATCGCGTCAACCTTCTGAGTGATGCCTGGGGTCTGGTCCAGGCGAATCGGGCGTCGATCGGCCTGTATTTTGAGCTGGTTGAGAAACTGCCGGCTTCGACCGAATTGGCCGAGCGCGAACAGATCATTCACGTACTGGATTTTATTAACCGGCTTTTGAGTGGCAGTTCTGAACAGGAGAAATTTCAGCGCTATGCGCGATCGCTCTTGCGGCCTACCTTTGATGCGGTTGGCTGGGAAACCAAACCTGAGGAGAAAGCAGCCACGGCAAATCTCCGGGCGAGTCTAATTACAGCACTTGGAAACCTCAACGATCCCAAAGTCGTCGCGAATTGTCGCGAGCGTTTTAAAGCTTATCTCACAAATCCAAAATCGTTGGCTCCGGATCTTCGACCGGCGGTGTTTTCGGTTGTGGGACGCTATGCTGACGAATTGACATGGAATGAACTTCACCAGCTAGGCCTCAAGACAACAAGCGTTGAAGAAAAACAAAACTATTACGATGCGTTAGCCGGTGCAATCGACTCCAAATTGGTGAAGAAGACCCTTCCAATCGCGCTTACAGACGAGTTGCCAACAAGCCGCGCGGTCTTTCTTGTCTTGCGAGTTGCTCGTGAAAGTGGTCATCCCGATATCGCGTGGGATTTTGCCAGGGCGAACATGAAAGCGCTCCTCGCAAAGACCGATGCGCTAGGCGCTAACACGTATGCGCCCGGTCTGTTCACTTTTTTCTCGGACGGTTCGCGCACCCAAGAGCTAAGGACATACGCGAAAAGCAATTTGCCGGCTGCGAGCGCTCGGGAAGTAGCAAAGGCCCTTGATGAAATTCAGTTCCGATCAGAATTCAAAAACCGCCTCGCGTCTCAACTCGATCCATGGATCGATGGCAAGAAAGTTGCTGAGAGTCGCAGATCAACAGTTCCGCATCACTGATCGCTGTTCTGTTGAGGCGTGATCCAAAGACGCATCGGAATCATCGAAGACTCAACAAAACCGTGGTGGCGGAAAAATTCCTGCGCCACATTTTCCGGCCGGTCGGTCAGCAGCGTAACGCGGAGGAAATTTTTCTGTTTGGCGAAGTCGATCGCGTGCTGGAGAAGCCTCCTACCGTATCCCTTGCCCTGGTATTTCTTATGGATCACCAGATCCTCCAGCACAATCACGAAGCCGCCTTCAGCGGTACTGATGGTAAAAAGCAAATTTATCATTCCCACGATTGCGCCGTTTTGCCGCAACACAAAGACGCGCCCCCGGCTTGGTTGTTCGAAAATCAGGCGTAAACCACGAAGTTGTTTTTCCTTGTCTGGCCGGAAATCGCCCTCCTGAGCGAACAATTCACCGAGCATTTCCGACAGTTCGTCGAGATCGGCCTCGGTCGCCGGCTCGATCACCACATGTTCTTTTTCGCCCATTGCTTGCACTGCTTATTCCAAAAATCCACGGTCCTGGCAATTAAATTAGCCTGACACTTCATCCCAGCGTTAACTATTGATGCGCCCGGTAGCGTTGACAATGTCGCGCTCGACCTTAGTTTAGCCGCTCTTAAATTATGCCGAGTCTGTTTTCGGTCTTATGAAACGCACTTACCAGCCATCCAAGCGAACACGCAAACGTCAGCATGGGTTCCGTGCCCGCATGAAGACAAAAGGGGGCCGCGCGACTCTGGCGCGCCGTCGTCAACGCGGCCGCAAACGCTTGCTCCCAAAGGGCGTCGAGCTGCACTACGCGCGTCATACGCAGGCGTAACACTTCAGCCTTTAGCCAGTCTGGTCGTCGTCTGTCTATCCGAGTGAGATCGACAAGTTTTTTTGTCTGGTCATGCCTGGTCGATTTCGTTACGCTGCGTCCCTAAATTTTTCTCATGAAATCAAACGCCGTCGTCATCGAATCGCCTGGATGGTGACGCCGAGCCCCCGCTCAAGTACACTTTCCTGAGTTTCTTCCGTGAAGACCCGAAAACGGAGTGCCTGCATGCGCGTCCAGTGCAGAATTGCGCATTTTTGCAGCATTTTTTTCAGACCGTAGAAAACGACCGTGAAAACTTACTCTCTTTTTGCGCGATCCTTTTCTTCTCTGGCACAACGTTCTGCCGGTTGTGTGGTCACTGTGGGTTGCGTGGCTTGGGGATCCGGTCCAGACGGCAGGGCTTTGGCAGCGTTATCCTTTGTTTCTAAGGTGCTACTTGAGAGTTTACTGATCATTTCGTTCCACTGGCCTATCAAATCTACTTTTTGTAGGTGCACGTGGAGATGCTGTTGATTGGCTTGGGAGAAGGGATCGCTGCTGAGCGCAAGCAGTTTGTCTGTGGCGATACCGGCTGTGGTTCCGGCGTCCCGGAGGCTCGCTTGTCCCGCCAGTTCTTCCATGCGCTCAGCTGCAATCTCTGCGACATTGGCAAATATCGACGTCAACGTTGTTTACGTTCCGCTATAGATATTGCTTCACGATCTCGGAGGGCGCGGACAGTATGCTCTGAAACTCGGCAGAGTTTGGTGATTTGATTGATGCTCATGCCTGGGTCCGCCAGTAGCTCCACAACTTTCCGGTAAACGCGAGGTCGTTCGCGTAAGAGGCGTTCGCCGGTGAAACGGCCTCTCGGTTTAGATTGCTCCGGTTCTGATGGCGATTGACCGTTTCGAGAGCCGATCCTGTTCGCCTGAACATTTAGCTTACTTTCGAGGAAAACGCAAAGCGGTGACGAGATTACGATGTGGTGTTGGATATCAAATGGCTGGGGTGAAGCGGGACGGCTCAAAGCGCACATATGCTTTAAACGATGGGCATTTGCGACTTGCCCTACATTTTTGCGAACTTTGCCTCGCAGTTTCCGGAGAAACAGAGGAGGCAATCGTTGTCGATGGCGGATTCTTTGCAGCTTTATTGGCGTAGTGTCGAAATCCGACTGCCAAGACGAGGAAAGCTCGAAACAAATATCATTCATGCTGAGGAAAGGCCTTCATATTCTTGTAATGTCCACGAGCCCCTTAAGCATGAGCGCCAGGCGTTAAAAATGGGAATGAGCCGGCTGATCGCGACTGCATGTTTTGCGGCTGCGGCGTGGGGTCTTATCGGGGGAAGCAATCTGTCGGCAGCAACGGCGACACCTGCGCCTACGCCAAGAGCAACGCCTACACCACGGCCTCGTCCAACACCTTTTCCGCGTCCTACTCCTAGACCCACACATACCCCGACCCCAACTGCAACCCCCACACCAACACCGGAGCCTAGTCCGACACCTACGTCGACAGCGACCCCGACGGCTACGCCAACGGCAACTGCGACCGCCACGGCTACTCCAACTCCCACAGCGACTGCTACGGCGACCGCTCCGCCGACGGTTACTCCCACACCTACCCCAACTCCCACTGTTACCCCGACAGTGACTCCAACCGCAACACCCACGGCTACTCCAACCGCAACACCCACGGCTACCCCGACTGCCACGGCGACTGCTACAGCGACCTCCACGCCCACGGTTACGCCCACAGCTACCCCAACCCCCACTGTTACCCCGACAGTGACTCCAACCGCAACACCCACGGCTACTCCGACTGCCACGGCGACTGCTACAGCGACCTCCACGCCGACGGTTACGCCCACAGCTACCCCAACCCCCACTGTTACCCCGACAGTGACTCCAACCGCAACACCCACGGCTACTCCGACTGCCACGGCGACTGCTACAGCGACCTCCACGCCCACGGTTACTCCCACAGCTACCCCAACCCCCACTGCTACCCCGACGCCG
>Ga0193721_1000072_pt1 | contig 30774 bp, 33 predicted proteins | sample U2s2metaG_FD_145078 | JGI IMG/M metagenome (GOLD analysis project Ga0193721, IMG submission 145078) | Soil microbial communities from a riparian zone of the East river system, Colorado, United States - U2s2 | ecosystem: Environmental > Terrestrial > Soil > Riparian zone | place: USA: East River...
GGCGCATTCTTTATTCAACCACCGTGGACGACAGCACGCCAGCGATGGCGGTCGCGACCGTGTTTGGGCCGACCGATCCTCTCGCGGGCCCACGTCCTGTCGTCGCATGGGAACACGCCACGACGGGCTTGCTGCAAAAATGCATGCCGTCGCTTTTGTCGGTGCCGACCAAGGGCGTCCCCGAGCGTGACCGGATGGTGATGGAAGGCTGGGTCGTGGTCGCCACGGATTACTCCTTCGCAGAGAAGGGTGGCCCGCACCCGTATCTGATCGGCGAAGGAGAAGCGCGCGCGACGCTCGATTCGGTTCGTGCCGCGCAGCAGATGTCCGAGCTTACGCTCGACAAACGCATGGTGGTGTGGGGTTACTCGCAGGGCGGGCACGCAGCGCTTTGGACTGGTATTGTCGGGCCGCGCTACGCGCCGGATCTAAAAATCCTCGGCATCGTGGCAATCGCACCGGCCGCGAACATTAAGAACATTCTCGCGATGAACGTCGCGATGGACAAGCGGTTTGGACCGTATCTCGCGCTATCGTACAGTCGTTTCTATCCTGACATAACATTCGAGCAAGCGCTTCGGCCCGAGGCGCTCGACGCTGCGCGTCAGATAGTAAACTTATGCGACTTCGTTCCGCCCGAGGATCTGGAACGGATCGAGGCGCTGGCGGCGACGTTCGACGGTCCGGCATTGGCGACGAGTTCGAACAAAGCGCTTCAAGCTCGGCTTGAGCAGAACACGGCGGACGGTCTGATAAAAGCTCCTGTCGTAATCGCGCAAGGCCTCTCGGACATCGTCGTGCCGCCGTATGCCACTGACGCGTATGTCGACGAGCGCTGCGCTGCTGGTCAAGGACTAGAGTATTGGACATTCGCGGGGCGCGACCATCTCACGATCATTCAGCCCGGCACCCCACTCAGAAAGCTGCTCATCAGATGGACGATGGCGCGCTTCGCGAATGAGCCGCAAGCGAGCGGTTGCGTCCACAAGTCTTTCTAATTGTCGCGTAGGCTCGACAGAGCCCGGCTGTTTTGCTTGATCCAATTTTCGCTGACCAGTTAATTTGGTCGGACAGCTGTCGACGGCCAGTATGAACTACTAGCAAGTGAGGAAGGGTGGATTTGAAACGATGAACCGTTTCCCGCGCCACGTTGCTTCAGGTGTTTAACCGCCAATGCCAGTTTTGCCAAACCTTGTTCAACTTGCGCTTGCGGCCAGGCCGCAAATCCAAAGACGAATGCCGGATCCAACTGAGCCTTGATGCAGAAGAAAGAAAGAGGGCGGGACCAAACGCCGGTTTGCTCACGAGCACGCATGAATAACGGTAAATCTTCCCCGCGTCGCAGCCAGGCGACGAAGTGCAAACCGGCCGGCGTTACTTCCAGATCGAAATAATCGCCCAGCCATTTTTGGAATTGTTCGATAAAGAATACGCGCCGCTGGGCATAGAGCTCGCGGATCCGTTTCACATGGCTGAGGAAAAATCCTTCGGTGATGAAACGCGCCAGTGTAGCTTGATCAATGGCCGGAGAGTGCTGGTCCATGACAGCCCGCACCTTGACGAGGGTGTCGACAAGTTGTGGCGGTGCGACCAGAAAACCGAGGCGCAGCGATGGATAAAGGATCTTGCTCATAGTGCCGGCATAAATCACCCGGCCGGCATTGTCCAAACCCTGAAGACATGGCAGCGGCGGCCCATCGAAACGAAACTCGGAATCATAATCGTCCTCTAGGATGTAGCCGTCGCGCGACTCCGCGAACTCGATGAGAGCTTTCCGCCGCTTCAGGCTCATTGTCACACCCAAGGGAAACTGGTGCGACGGTGTGACGAGAATGAGTCTCGGAGAATTTTGCCGTGCGCACTTCCCGATTACCAGCCCTTCACGATCGATCGGGCGCGGGCTCGTTTTGGCCCCGACAAAAGCCAAGACATTACGTGCCTGATGGAAGACGGGATCTTCGATCCATGCCACGTCACCCTCATTGATTAACGCGAGTGCGCACGCCAGCATCCCCTGCTGCATGCCGCCTACGACTACGATTTGGTCGGGATTACAATTGGCACCGCGGAAGTCGCACAAGTAAGCAGCGATTGCCTTCCGTAGTTCGATCTCGCCACGGCTGGAGGCATAACGCAACAGGTGCGCTCCCTTCTTTGCCAAAACCTGCTCGCGCAAGCGTTCCCAAATACCAATCGGGAATTCATCGACGGCCGGCAACCCTGCGAGCAACGTGACGCTGGGCGGCCCGGCAACGCCGACATCGAGTTGTCGGCCACTGCGAAAATCGGTCATTCTGGTCACTCGTTGGGCGACACGCGGGGAATGCTCGGTGCACGTAGTCGTCGCCGCCCTGGCAGCCTTCAGAAAAGTTGCCGGTAAATGATCGGCGACAAAGATACCAGACCGTTTTCGGGCTTGAAGATAGCCCTCTGCAAGCAGCTTTGAGAACGCCTCGTTTACGGTCGGTCTCGAAATCCCGAGAGTTGCAGCGAGAACCCGTGAGGAAGGCACACGGGAAGCACTTGAATCAAAACTGCCGCTCTCAAGTTCTTCCCGTATTTGACGATACAGTTGTTGGTAAAGCGGCTCGGACGACGCGCGATCGAGCCGCACCATTTCGAACGACATGACTGAACGACGCCGGCGCTGCTTTGAGGCCGATGAAACTGTGCGCCCGTAGATCGCGCCAGTCATTTTCACGATGCGACTTTCGCATCCAGAGAATGCTTTCTCAAGACGAGATGCTGCACAATTCTCCGATGCTGCGCAGATTAAAGGCCCTTTGCTCCCGCGACAAGCGAAACTGGTCACCCCTTTTAGCGCGATCTGGTTATTATTGCCGCGGCTTATGATGTTTTCTTTCCGCGAAAACACCCTCCGGGCTCCCCGTCCATGTCGCACCGCTTCCCGCGCGCTCCATTCTCTTTCTCGTTAGGCCGCAGTCTAAATATGCAGCAAACGGGTCGATGAATTTGAATACCCACGGAGGAAGTGCCATTCGCATCGCCAGCGGTCCCTGACCTTAAGTCTCGTTAGACGGTTAAAGCTTGCTTCGTCACGTTCGCAGACAACAAACTCCTACCACAAAATGAAGATACCAACAGTAATCGCCGCTTGGACTATTCTTGTGATCATGGCCGTGTCTCTTGAATCCAAAGCCCAGGATCCTGACTTCAAGCCACCGGGAACGGAGGAAAACGCCGCAGTGGACCTGGCCAATACACGCCTCGACGCAGTCTATAAAAGTCTGATGGACAAACTGGATGCGGATGGACAGAAGGCTTTGAAAGAAGCTGGACGCTCATGGATCAAGTGGCGTGACGATGAAGCCATGTTGATCGCGGGTGTCGGCGGCGCGATTGGTGGCAGCGGTATGCGAGTGGATTTTGCGAACGCACAGCTCAAGTTAATCAACCAGCGAATCGAGGCCCTGAGCGAATATTTAAAGCAGTCTGCTGGCAACTAATGCATGAACGGCCTTCATGCGGTGGCACAGTTTACGGCGAAATTGAAGCTTTTGCTTCCAGTGGCTGGGTAGCTTATCTCTTTCTTGTTAGGTGCGCGCAGTAGCAGCAACGACAAACCAATGATTACCTCAATTCATACCTTGATTTACTCTGATGATGCTAACGCAACACGGGCGTTTCTACGTGATGTCCTCGGGTGGAAGTACGTCGCCGAGGATTTCGATAACGATTGGCTCATCTTCCAATCGGGACCTAGCGAGATGGGCGTGCACCCGACGCACAGCGAATGGAAAGGCCAAACGTACGATCACCCGCGCCATCATTCGATCGCGTTGATGTGCGACGATATCGATACGACGGTCGGCGAGTTGCAAACCAAGGGAGCGCAGTTTCGAGGTCCCATCGAGCAACGGGAATACGGTCGCGTTATCATGTTGATCGTGCCTGGCGTGGATGACATCCAGCTGTATCAGCCGACTCACAAGCTTGCGTACAATCTCTAGGACGAGCACGTCATCGACTAATACGGGCTAACTCCTTCAAATGGGCCTCGCGACGAACGCATCTAACTCATCGCTGAAGCCAACGCCTCCGGCGGGTGGCTCAACTTCTTCTCGTTAGGCCGCCGGAAGTACGATGAAGCGCACGTGGACGATCATCGGGGTGAGAGACGTGCCGGCGAGCTTCAAATGGTACCAGTCGCTCTTCGGCCAACCGGAGACGCCTCCGGGCCATGACTATTTTGGTCAAATCCTGGATACGGATGGAACCATGTTGCTCTGCCTCCACCAATGGGGCGCACATGAGCATCCCTCCTTGATGAGCCCGGACGAGGTGCAACCTGGCAACGGGCTCCTTTTGTTCTTTCGCGTCGACGATTTCGACATGGCACTGAAGAGAGCACGCAGTCTCGTCGCCCGGTTCGAAGAGGAGCCTCATGTGAACCCGAACACCCGAACGAAGGAGTTCTCGCTCCGAGATCCAGACGGATACTACGTCACCATCAGCGCGCTTTAGCGTGGATGAGGACGATACGGAAGAGGCGAAATGACAATCAACAACCGCCGGATCCGGGTCAACGATGTCGAGCTCAACTTCGTCACCCAAGGCGAAGGCCCCGTCGTGTTGCTCGTGCATGGTTTCCCGGACGACCACACGGTCTGGCGCAACCAGATTCCGGCGCTCGTCGACGCCGGCTACCGCGTGATCGCGCTCGACACACGCGGGTGCGGCGAGAGCGAGATCAAGCCGCGAGAGAGCGACTACACGATCGACAAGCTTGTGGCCGATCTGGTTGCGCTGCTCGATGCACTCGGGATCGCAAAAGTGCGGCTCGTCGGACACGACTGGGGGGCGCTGCAGGGGTGGTGCTTCGCCATGCAGCATGCGAAACGCGTGGACCGCTACATAGCAATGTCGGTCGGGCATCCCGGCGCCTACGTAAACGCAGGAGTGGCGCAGAAGCTCAAGGGCTATTACTTGTTCTGCATCCAGCTGCGCGGACTGATCGAGTTCCTCGTCACGCGATTCGACTGGTGGCCGTTTGGATTATTGCTTCACTACCCGGCCGAGTTTCCGCACATCAGAGCGCGACTGTCGCGTCCCGGGCGACTGACCGCGGGCTTCAATTACTACCGAGCGAACCTGCGCCCGATGCGCGGCAAGATCTTCCCGCGCGTGAAGGTTCCGGTTGTCGGTATCTGGAGTGATGGCGATATCTTCCTCACCGAAGATCAAATGCGCGGTTCGGAACGCTATTGCGACGCCGGTTTCCGCTACTTCCGGATCGATGGCGCGAATCATTGGCTGCAGTTGACGGCCCCTGAGAAACTGAATCCGCTGCTGTTGCAACTCTTGCATTGAGCGAAGGAATCCCATGAAAACACATCGCTTCGAATGGCTTCTCGGCACCGTGCTTGCGGTGTTGTTCGTCGCCTTTTGGATCTGGCAGAGCCCAGGCAACCTCCAGAAGCTGAGCTCCGGGGAGGTCGACGCCTACCTGCACCGGCTGGAGGGTAACCTGCCCGGAGACCCCGGCGAGCAGGCGGCATTCCTTACGCGCATGCGCGCCTTCGGCCTCGCCGACGACGGCCGACCGGTATACATGCTGAACGCGATGCGCTATTACCCGGAGCTCAAGCGCGGCCCCGGGATGGAAGGCGTCCGCGGCACGCCTGCGGAAGCAAACGCGATCTATGAAAAGGCCGTGATTCCGATCCTGTTCCGCCTCGGCGCATATCCGCTGTTCGGAGGCGCGACGATGGAGATACGCGCGAACGGCAAGGCGCACAGTAATCTAGACGGGTTCGATCCCGCGATCGACGACTGGAGCCGCATTCTCGTTGTGCGCTATCCGAGCCGCCGCGCGTTCTTCGAGCTGTTGAGCGATCCGCAGTGGCTCAAGTTCGCGCCTTACAAGATCGCGGCCCTCGAGCTCGTGCTCGTGCCCACGTCGGGACAAGTGGTTATTCCGGACCTTCGCTGGGTGATGGGCGGGGCATGCCTGATGGTGTTCCTCGGGACTGGGTGGCTGCGTGCCACGCGCAAAAGGCGCAGCTGAGCGCTGGATTGCTGGATGAAGCGGTTCTTTGTCATCGTCTTAATTGTCGGAGCAGTTTATATGGGGACCTACATCTGGCTGCGGAAGTCATGCGTGGAGCGTTGGGATCGCGACGGTCACAATTACGTCATGTTTCCCCAGTCGCGCCTCGTTTATTATGTTTATCGCCCTCTTACATATGTCGACGCTCATCTCACTGGCATGCGTTTTCACATCGGGCCACATCACTAGCGATTATTACGCGAGCATCTAACCAATCAATTCCCTTAATCCAGCGGACTCTTGACGCCCATACCCGGCCTGTTGAGCACGTGCGTGTAAATCATCGTGGTACTGACATCCTTGTGACCAAGGAGTTCCTGCCGCGTAAAAGCGGTGCTCACGCGGCGAACGGATTTTTGCCTAGGTAGTGCTTACCTGTGTTTTGAGAAACTTCCTTCCACTGCCGCTCTTGAGATAGCGCTCTCGACCTAACGCGTCGTCGCGTTCCAAATATGCCTCATAGTAGATCAACTTCCAAGGTCCGCGGTATGAGGTTGCAAATGACTCGCCTTGAGCATGCTGTTGGAATCTCTTCCGTAAATTCGCCGAATAACCAATGTAGAGACCGTCATCACTTGTTGAGCGCAGCACGTAAACATAATGCATGAGAAAGAAGCGCCGGATCTTTAGCGCGTAGCAGCGGCGTTTACGCGCCAGCCGACGTATGCTTCTTCGGTGCGCAAACTGTAATGCCGAACTCGCATGACCTGCCGGACGCGGTCCAGCAGTTTCGGCTTGCTCTGTTCTGGGCCAGCCGATAAAAAAGAAGACATGCTTTCGTTTTATCCGGCGTCCCTCCCAGAGACAGGCCGAAATAGGCGAAACAATGTTTCGTCGAATTGTAGTTAGGCCTCGCGCAGGCCCACACTCCAGGAGAACTCATGTTTGACCACGTCAAATTCGGAGTCAGCGACTATGCAGCGAGCAAAGCGTTCTTCCTCAAAGCACTCGAACCGCTCGGCGTAGCTGCTGTCTCGGAGGGACCGCCGACCCACGGTGTCGAGCTTAGCCCAAAGGGTAAGGCTTCATTGTGCCTGTACCAAACCGAGGAGAAGCCGGCGCATCTTCACTTGGCGTTCGCGGCCGAGAATCGCCAGCAAGTCGAAGCTTTCTATCGCGCGGCTCTGGAGGCGGGTGGCAAAGACAATGGTGCGCCTGGTCTGTGCCCGGAATACCACGCGAACTACTATGCAGCTTTTGTCATCGGTCCGGACGGGCACAACATCGAAGTGGTTTGCCACAAACCCGAGGCCTAACCCTTCGCTGCACCCGAAGTGCTGCAGCAGGCTTCGCCTGCTTCCGCACTCGGGTGAGCTCAAACGTTAGATGCTAAAGCCTCTGCAACGCCGCCCTGTCGTAATCTCTAGCATCGTCGCTTGGTTGATCATCGGCACATGCGTTAACGCACAAACTGTGAATTCCAACACCGTCGCGTTTCACGAGCGGAAGGGAGTAAAACCTATTTCAGAACCGCCCGCGGCCTTGCGACAGATCACTGCCGAATTGTCTGGAAGCCTGGTAGGGCAGCCTCCCAATCTAGTAATCGAGTTCGTTCTTATGTTAGAAAACACTGGTCACCAGGAGGTGAAAATTGCAGATCCTCTGGACTCGTTGTTCGTGCGATTTGCTACCGTCGGAAATAAGTTGATAACTGTTCCAGAGAGATTGCCGAAAGCGATACTCAATGCTGGCGGAGATAAGAAGAACCTTCCTTTTCCAGCTCCAATCGACGTTCGTCAAATTGCGCAGGGTACGTCGGTCCGTTATCAAAAAGAGGAGGTCATAACAATCGCGCCTGGGGAAAAGATACAGATTGTCTTTGATACCCAGCCGGTAGTCATGGAGAAAGTTAATGCGGCGCTTCAATCTGAAGCCGGGTTGAACGGGAGATCATTCAAAGCTAAGGCTAGTCTCGTGTTGCTTAACGCTCCTCCGGAGACTGGTGGCCGGTCCGTCGGGTGCGATTGGATATCGTTTTCCTTCTAGCAGTTCAGGCGGAAACGCCTTGTTAACTATTTCACGCAAGCATACGACCAAGGCCCCCCGATCTTACTACTTTTCCAGAAACCAGGACCCCATGCTGCTCAACAAGGCTTGATTATCCGTCGGCGCTCCGTTACTGTCATGCGCACGCTGACACGGCAAAAAACGGACGCTGTTCAAAGTAATTTGCGTCGGGTATTACTAGTTAAATGAAGCGCAAATCCGAAGGAGACTTCAGGCGCGTGTTGTGCGTTTGCTCAGCTGGCATATTGCGCAGTGCCACTATTGCCTGGGTGTTGAGTAACGAGCCTTACCGTTGCAACACTAGGGCTGTAGGCTTGGGCGATTACGCATTGATACGCGTGACTCCTCAACTGCTCCAATGGGCAGACGAAATCGTTTGCGCCGACAAGGAGCAGCACGACGCGATCACTCGCATGACGGATAAGCCTGTGCACTGTCTCCACATTCCGGACCAATACGATTTTCGTTCCCCTGAGCTTGTGTCAGCGATAGAGACAGCACTCAACCTCTGCGACGCGTTTTCCAGCGTCCAACCGAGATTAGAAGCTAATGATGCCATGAGAACGCCGGCATGATAATCAATCCTTGCATTCTTCGATGCACGCTTCGTAACCGGCCTTGGCAGACTCCATTGCAGTTCATCGGACTGAGTGATTTTTAGCGAACGCATCTAACCAAACGCTCCAGCCAACCGCTGGCCGTTCCGATGAGTAGCTTTCACATGACCTCAACATTAAACGATGCAGCAAAGCTCGCCGCCGCCAGCGGTGGCTGAGCTCTCTCTCGTTAGATGACATTATCCCCCCAAGGTCATGAAATACATGATTGGACTTCTGGCCGTTGGCCTCAGGAACGACATGGAATTAATTGTGCGAGATGGACGTATAATGTTCGCGATCAAAGCTGAGGTTAGCGATCCACAAGCAAAGACGTTCGCGTTCACGGCGCACAAGACGATGTACGGTGGCAAGCACATTGCCAAAAACGATAGGATATTCGTTTTCGCGAGCGAAAACGAAGGCGGCCCAGGTCTCATCGCGAGTGGCGTGGTCACCTCGGCCAAAGCGATCCCAAGGAAACCGGGAATCGCCAGGCAAACTCCGCGCGTGAGCATTATCATCAGACGCACCGCGCTCGCGAAGCGACGCCTGGGACGAAGCGAGCTCAAACGTTTTTTCGACTGGAACGACGGTCGACCCGAGACCGAGGTCAATTTCAAATTCTACCGTCAGGCAACGAACAAGATCGTCGGCATCTCGGATGAAGCGGCGACATTTCTCCGCAGATTCTTTTGACGCGGCCGATTTCGACATGAACCCGATGTGGCCTAATGAAGCATCCTTCCGCAGGGGCCAGTGAGATAGCAAGCCGACAATGGGAACAAGAACAATCGCGGTCCTCGTAACGATTGCCTTCAGCGTTATCGGCGTCCTGGGGGACTACTTCCTCAAGCTCGCCAGCGCGCGGGAGCAGCCGCTACGAACGGGTTGGTTTTATATCGGGTTCGCCCTCTACGCCTCGACCGCGTTCGGCTGGGTGTTCGTAATGAAGCACCTGAAACTGGCCACTATTAGCGTCCTCTATTCTGTCTCCCTGGTGCTGCTTCTTACCGCTATCGGCGTTGTGTTGTTCCGGGAGTCATTGAACTACTTTGAGGTGATCGGAATCGTGTTCGCCGTGGTCTCGCTCGTATTATTGATGCGCTTTGCGTAGCCCCACCGCTGAAGATGCTGATTTACACCGCGACGTTGGGAGCAAACTGTTATGAAATAGATCGCGCCGAATCGCCCGTGGAAATGAGCTGAATGGTTGAGCGGCTTTCGGACTGGATGGTTTGTTGTTGTGTTGCCGCTCACGGAGGCGGGCGATTGAGATCAATCGCCCTACCTGGCACGTTCGTCGCCCTATTTCGGCGACCGCGTATCGGCGTGTGTTTTTACTTCGCGTCTCTGCTTGTCCACGACGCGGCGCAACTCGCGCTCCATCGTTTTGAACGCGTCGTGAATCACCTTGTTGACCGGTCGATGCGAGCCGTTGTCCATCTGCTTTTCATCAGCGACGAGCTCGTGGCCACGCGCCACCGTCACATCAATTCGGCACCGGTAAGGATTTCCCTTCTGATGCGTGTGATTTGTTTGTTCGATGGCCACATCGCAGCGGTTGATGTGGTCGCAAAATTTTTCAAGCCGCGCGGCGTAATCCAAAACGAGATTATCGATCTGGTCAGATTTTTCCAGACCCCGGTACGAGATCTTAACAGGCAGTTGCATGATTAAATGAATACTAATGCGCTCCTTCGCGATGACGGAACAAAAATGTTCTGATGCATCCCGGTTTCACATTTGCTGCAACGAACGAAATCGCGAAACGAGTTTGGCCGATTCCATTTTAACCAAATCCGATTTCACATGCTCGACGATCCGGTCGCGCACCGCCGCAGGCAGAAGATCGACGATCGCTCCGTGAATTTCTGCCGGCGCAGCAAAGGACCAGCCTTCCTTTCCATTGAGCGAAACAATTTTTGTAATTTGATCGGCGAGTTCCTTGTGAATGCGGCGGTCCATTTCTGTTGCCAACTGCGTCCGCTCGGCGATGGAAGCCCCTCCATGATGAGTGCCCGCGCCGTCCGTTACGGGAAAGCGCCCGGCGGCGTCACTCAGCTTATCGACCAGCTTTCCATGCGCGTCGGTAATGTTGAATGCCTGCACGAGTTGCAGGCTTGGTCCCCGCGTCGGCGTCTCATTCACCCGGTATGCTTTTAACTCGCCTCGATCAGTGACGATAACAAGAGAACTCGGTGTCATGACGGATCACTGACCAAAAAATTTTGGTCGCGCGCCAAAATATGCGCTTCTACATCTCTATAGATTAATTCGTTTCTGGCAACAAGATTGCGTTGCCGAATTTTTCTGTTGCGCAACAGGCTACTCGCGGCGAGCGCGCTCTTCCTCTGCGCTCAAAGCAGGAAATTCCACGCGACGTTTCTTCCAGGATTCCGCGCGGGCCTGCGCTTGCGTTCCGCTTACGAGATGGAACAAGCAACTGGAGCGACCACCAAGATCGACGTCGTCGCCGGACGCGAATTTTCTTGGCTCTGCCAGGAAACCGTTCGGATCCATTGTATCCAGAATAAGTTGCCACTCGAGATGCTCCTGACCGGGCAGGACGAAGGGGATCGGTTCGTAATGCGCGTTAATCAGCAGTAGAAATGTTTCGTCACGGATCGGCTCGCCTTCGAAACTGAGAACATCGCTGGAATCGCCACTCAACAGCATCCCAATACAACGAACGAATGGCGACGACCATTCTTCGTCGCTCATCTCGTTTCCACCCGGATTGAACCACATCACATCGCGAATCTCAGATCCGCGTATCCGGCGACCCTGAAGAAACTTTGGCCGGCGAAACACCGGGTGCGCGTTGCGAAATGCAATCAGCTTTCGCGTGAACTCCAGAAACTGATTTTGCCTTTGGTTGTGCGTCCAATTGAACCAACTGATCTCATTGTCCTGGCAATAAGCATTGTTGTTGCCTGTCTGTGACCGTCCCCACTCATCTCCGCCACTCAGCATCGGCACGCCCTGTGAAAGAAAAAGTGTCGTCAGAAAATTTCGCCGCTGTCGTGCGCGTAACGCGTTGATCTGCGGATCCTCGGTTGGACCTTCCGCGCCGCAGTTCCACGAGAGATTGTTATTGTCGCCGTCTTTGTTGCCGTCCTCGTTCGCTGCGTTGTGCTTGTCGTTGTAGCTGACCAGATCGTTGAGGGTGAAGCCATCGTGCGCAGTAACAAAATTAATACTGGCGTACGGTCTCCGGCCATTATGCTGGTACAGATCGGGGCTGCCTGTGAGCCGGTAACCCATCTCGCCGATTCGACCTTCATCGCCCTTCCAAAAACTGCGAACATTGTCGCGATATTTTCCATTCCATTCCGAGCACGGCGCAGGAAAATTTCCCACCTGATATCCGCCGTCGCCAACGTCCCAGGGTTCCGCGATAAGTTTCACGTTCGAAAGAATCGGGTCCTGCTGGATAACCTGGAGAAAAGGGTGCAGCATATTTACCCCCTCGTGATTGCGCACAAGCGCGGACGCGAGATCGAAACGAAATCCGTCCACGTGCATTTCCGCGACCCAATAACGCAGGCTGTCGATCACTAACTGGAGAACACGTGGGTGGAGCAGATTGAGCGTGTTGCCCGTGCCGGTGAAATCCAGATAGAAACGCGGATTTTCGGGATGCAACCGGTAATAGGCGGGGTTGTCGATGCCCCGAAAGCAGAGCGTCGGACCAAGATGATTTCCTTCGGCGGTATGGTTGTAAACGACATCGAGAATCAATTCGATTCCGGCAGCGTGGAGACTGCGCACCATCGATTTGAATTCGGAGACCTGTTCGCCCATTTGCCCGCTACCCGAGTACTGCCCGTGCGGCGCAAAAAATCCGATCGTATTGTAACCCCAGTAATTCGTCAGGCCGCGGTCGATCAAGACCTTGTCATCAATATGCGCGTGCACGGGCAATAGCTCGATTGCCGTCACGCCGAGCTTTTTGAAATAATCGATGGCCGCCGGGCTGCCGAGCGCCGCGTAAGTACCGCGCAGTTTCTCAGGCACATTGGGCCAAAGTTTGCTGAAACCCTTCACGTGAACCTCATAGATCACAGAATTGTGCAGTGGCGTACCGGGCTTCTTATCGCCCTGCCAGTCGAATCCAGTGTCGATGACGACCGACTTGGGTACTCCCCACGCATCATCGCGAAAATCCTGGGTCAGATCCTCCTTCTCGCCCCCGATAACGTAACCAAACATTTCGTCGGCCCAGCTCACTTCTCCGGCGATCGCCTTCGCGTACGGATCTAGAAGGAGTTTCGAACTGTTGAAGCGCAGTCCGCGTTCCGGATCATAAGGACCGGAAACGCGGAAACCGTACAATTGCCCAGGCCGTACATCCGGCAAAAACACGTGCCAGACTTGATCGGTGTGTTCGGTGACCGGGATACGAATGTTTTCTTCACTCGCCTCGATGCTGTCGAACAGGCAAAGCTCAACACCGGCAGCGTGCTCGGAAAAGATGGCAAAGTTGACGCCGTTTCCCATCCACGTCGCGCCCAGAGGATAGGGGTAACCGAGGAAAGTCCGTACCGAAGTCATAAACGCGCCGCGCATTTATCCGGCATCGAATCCGCATTGGCAATCACCAACTCGGCCACACGCAATGTTCGCGCTAATGTTGCATTTGTGGGCAGGTCATTAAGGTCACCGATGTGATTGGCAAAATCATTGCGACAATGGTGACATCCGTCTTCGTCTGCGCCTTGGCGTTGTACTTTTACGCACATCACAATTGGGATCCGTTGCCTGGAGGAACAGCAATCGATCGGATTGTCGTGGAAAAATCAGCAAGGAAATTGTCGATCTTTCACGACGGCAACCGGTTCAAGAGCTATCGAATCGCTTTAGGACGGAATCCGGTTGGCGCGAAGCAGGAAGAAGGCGACATGAAAACCCCGGAAGGAGTCTACAAGATCGATAGCCGAAATCCGCAAAGCAGTTTTCACCTAGCGCTGCACATTTCTTATCCGTCAGATGAAGACAACCAACGAGCTGCCGCACGCGGTGTCTCAGCCGGTTTTGACATTATGGTTCACGGAATTCAAAACGGACGCGGCTGGATTGGTGCATTTCATCGTTGGAAAAACTGGACTGCGGGTTGCATCGCGCTCACCGATGAAGAGATCGAGGAACTCTGGCGTGTAACGCCTGACGGGACGACGATCGAGATCCGCCCGTAGTTTCGGGAGGGTATCGTTCATTACCGCAAGCTGTAGCCGGGGTCGCCCCGGCCGGTATCACCGATGCCGGCTTTAACCGTGCACCTACAAATCCTGCAAGGCACGCTTCGCTTTTTCGACATCCGATGGCCGCAGAACCATCAAACCTTTTTCCACCGCGCGGCCGCCGGCGAGATATGCGTATTCAATATTGACTTCGGCTTCTGCCAGACGCTCGGCAATCTTCGCCAGGACGCCTGGTTGGCTCGTGGTTTCGATCATCAGCACTTCGGTCTCCAGCGCCAGTGTTCCCGCCTCGCCGAGAAGCATGAGTGCCTTGGTTGGATCGCTTACGACCATGCGCACCACTGCGTGATCAACGGTGTCGGATGTAGCCAGCGCGTGAATGTTAATTTCTGCTTTGGCCATCGCTTCACACACGCGCGCAAGCGCCCCGGGACGATTTGCAAGAAAGACTGCGAGTTGGGTGGCCGTTTCGATGGAGAGCGATGGGTTCATGCTGCTTTCAACGTGATGCCGGGAATGGCTTCTGACAACCTAGGAAAAATGGCGGTGTCATGTTGAGCAAAGCGAAACATCTCTGACTGTTGCTTCCGTGCGCCGCCAAAACAAATGATCTGAGCTTCTTCGCTTCGCTCGGAATGACAAAAGACTCATTCGCCAATCATGAAATTGAAGAGCATTTCGAAAGAATTCGCTAGCCCCGATGATTTCGGGATTGTCGATCCAGAGATGGCTACGGTTACCGAACCTCGTTCCCTGAAGTCGCGAACTCCGCGGCGGACGATTGGTTTCTTTACGGCATTTTCCATCGTTATTGCCAACATTATCGGCACGGGCATCTTCACCAGCCTCGGCTTTCAACTGGCAGATATTCAGTCGGGATTCCCGCTGCTCATGCTTTGGATCATTGGCGGAATCGTGGCGCTGTGCGGCGCGCTTTGTTATGGCGAACTAAGCGCCGCGCTGCCTCGCTCCGGCGGTGAATATCATTTTCTATCGCAGATCTATCATCCCGCGCTCGGATTTATGGCAGGCTTTATTTCCGCCACTGTTGGGTTCGCTGCGCCAATCGCACTGGCTGCCATGGCGTTCGGGACATATTTCGTCGGAGTGTTCGGCGTTGGCTCGCCGGTGCTCCTATCATTCATCGTTGTTTGGGTGGTAACGGTTTTTCATCTTCGAAACCTTCAAATTGGCAGCGTATTTCAAAATCTCGTGACGACTGTAAAACTGCTTCTGATTGGCACGTTGATTATCGCCGCTTTATTCGTGCAGACAAAGGAGCCCATCAGCTTTTTGCCTGCGCACGGCGATGCGATGACGATCTTCGGTGAACGGTTTGCGGTCGCGCTGGTTTTTGTGATGTACTCCTACTCGGGTTGGAACGCAGCGGCCTACATCACAGGCGAAATTAAGAAACCGGAAAAAAATGTGCCGCGCGTGTTGTTGGCGGGAACGGGCCTTGTAATCGTGATCTACGTGCTGCTCAATGCCGTCTTCCTCACCACGACACCGATCCAGGAATTGAAAGGTCAGATCGAAATAGCGCTGATCGCTGGAAAACACATTTTTGGGACGAACGGCGGCCGGGTTGCGGGCGCGGTCATTTGTCTAGGCCTGGTTTCCGCAATCAGCTCAATGACATGGGTCGGGCCGCGTGTCACAATGTCGATGGGCGAAGATCATTGGTTGCTGCGCACGGTTAGCCGCAAAAATCCTCACGGCATTCCGACGAACGCCATTGTGCTGCAGTTGCTTATCGTCAATGTTCTTCTGCTTACGCGCAGCTTTGAAAGCGTCATGCAATACGCTCAATTTAGCCTGTTGCTCTGCTCGCTGTTCGCTGTGTTCGGCGTGATGGTCTTGCGCGTTTCGCGTCCCGAAATCGCCCGGCCTTACCGGGTTTGGGCTTATCCGCTGCCCCCGATTATTTTCAGCGTGCTCACCATCTGGATGATGTTTTATCTGTTGCGCTCGAAGCCGATCGAATCGCTGGCGGGCCTCGCCACTGCCCTAGTCGGCGTGTTGTTGTACTTCTGCGCCCGAAAGCGCCCGCGACGCTCCTTATGAAAAAGCGACGCCCGAGGAGGAACGAACATTTCCAGTTTGGCGAGAGCACCGAAAGCGGCGCAGCGGAGCGCGCACTCCTAAACCCAAGCGGGAACCGAGAGTGGAAATCGCGGACACGTTTTGGAATGCAGCGGTACTCCGCCGCTTTTGTCCTGGCCACGATCTTGATAAACATGTTCAGCGTTTCGGCACAAGAGATTCCCCAGGTCGCGCCGCGGGCGATTCCTGTGGCTCCGACAACTGCCGGACCTAATGATATCGCGCGGTTCCTTGCTGGAATGCCAGTGCCGGAGAATTCCCCGCTTGCGCCACTCACGCGCGATCCGGCGTGGCAAGCGCATGCCGCTTTTTATGAGGGCGAGTTCAGCAAGCTCTTCCAGCGTCAACTCCAAAAGCTGCACGCCTGGACAGCCACAAATTTTCCTGAGGTAACGCAGCCAACTCCGGTCGCATTTTATATGTTCAGCGGCCCGGATTTTTTGTACGTCGATCAATTTTTCCCAAACGCCTCGGTGTACGTGCTTTGCGGGAAAGAATCAATGGGGCCGCCGCCCGATCCGTTGCGCATCCAAAATCTCTCCGGCGCGCTGGGAAATCTGGAAAATGCAATGAAGTCGTCACTGAACACAACCTACTTCATCACCAAACACATGAAGATCGATCTGCAGCAACAGAACCTGAATGGCGTGTTGCCGATTCTCTACGTTTTCCTCGTGCGCGGAGACAAATCGATCACGAACGTCACGTTGGGCTCGCTAAACAGTAACGGATCATTTGAAGAGTTCGCGCCGGGAAAGAAAGGCGGCAGCACTCCCGGAGTGCGAATCCGCTATACCGACAATCAATCGGGCAATTCACAAACCCTGTATTATTTCACCACCGACATCTCTGATGGCGGCATTAAGTCGGCGCCTGGCTTTTTGAAATTTTGTCAAAGGCTTGGGAGCGGCTCGAGTTTTCTGAAATCTTCTTCGTATCTGATGTTCGAGCAGGGCTTCGCAACCATCCGCGAATTCATCCTTGGCCATAGCAACCGAATCGTGCAGGACGACTCCGGAATTCCCCTGGCTTATTTCGATCCAAACAAATGGAACCTGCGTCTTTTTGGCGTTTACCTCGGCCCGATCGATCTCTTCAAACAACATTACCAGCCCAGGCTTCAGGAAGTTTTTCGGCAAGGCAATCCGCCTCCGCTCGACTTCGGGTTCGGTTATCGCTGGAACTACAAGGAAGCCAATTTACTCGTGGCTGACCGGAAGTGACGCACCGTCATGTCGAGCGAAGTCGAGACACCCCGTTGAAGAACCAGCGGTAGGACCACGGGATTCCTCGACTTCGCTGCGCTCCGCTCGGACTGACAAGGCTGTTCTAAAACCTGCGAAACCAGGAATAGGGAAAATCGTCTCCCGGGCAATCGGTCGGCCAACGCGGTGGGTTCATTTCACGGTGTGGCCGCACAGGAATCGTGCCCCTGTCCGACTTACCGCAGCGTTCTCGCAGATAGCGGATCAGTTCCTCGCATGCATCAAGCTGCGCGCGCGTTGGTTGGCCGCGATTGAAATCGCCCACCAGGCAAATGCCGAGTGAGATGTTGTTTAGATAATCGCTGTGCACATGGCCGCCGTTGATCTGGCGGCGCCAGCGATCGCCCACTTCAACCTGGCCGTTTCCCGTGGACGTTCCGTTTCCAATCACAAAATGATAAGCAAGACCGTTCTGCATCCGGCGCACGTGCCGGTGATAATAATCAAAGACACGCGCGTTCCCCTGTCGTGTGCCGCTGTTATGCACCACAATGAATTGCCAGCGCCGCCGTTTCACCGGCGCGCGTCGAATCGCGTCGATCACGGATCGTGTCAGATAGCGATAGTTACTCGAACTCCGAGACCAGGGCCAAAAACCTCTTTTCGGCGGAGGTGACGGCGGCGGCTCGAGGCCCTGATCCTCTTCCAAACCAGATTTTTCGATCACAACCTGAGCTCGCTCGCCGGCTGCACCAGCACGCGCACCTTTTGACTGAGGAGAAGGCGCCGGCGTCGGCGCCGGAGACTCGTTAGCTTTCGGGGCTGGGGTTGCCCGCTCTGATCCCGCAGTGCGCTCTTCTGTACGGGGCGGTGGTGTCTTTTCCGGTTTCGGTGTTTCCTCTTCTTTTCGCGTCGATTTGGATTTCGCCGCCTTCTTCGTTTTGCCTGAAACCTCCTTGGCTTTTTTCTTCGCGGATTTCGGTTTGGGTGTAGGCGTGTGGCGCCGCTTTGATTTCGTGCTGCGCTCAGGCGTCTCGCGCGGCGTAGGCTCTGGTGTTGCCTGCTCTTCGCCGTCTGATTTTGGCTTTGCTTTACGAGCGTGGGGGGATTCCTGTGCGTCCCGCGATTCGTTATCGTCGCTGGTCGACTCTTCTTTTGCCGACTTGTCGTTTGCTAATTTTGCGTGGGGAATCGCGGTTGGTGCTTTTTCCGAGGTCGCAGACGCCTTGTGTTTTTTTCCCGTTTTGTCCTTCGATGCTTTTGCTACCGGCGTCGGAGATTTTTTTGGTTTCGGAGATGGCGAAGAATGCGCCTCGATCTGTCCGGACTGATCCGGCTTAGGCGGACGCTCTTTTTCGTCATCGACTTGCGCAGAGAGCAGACTTCCAAGGATTACGGCGGAAACGAACGCAGTTGTGAGCCAAAGGCGAAAGGGCACCACTGCGACGGAGCGTAACAGAGCGCGCGACGCGATCAACCAGATCGTTAAAAAAGTTAAAAGAGTCACCCACCTCTGACGGGTTAAAGAGGAATCACGTTCTGCGCTTTAACGCTTCAGCTTTTTAACTTACCGCCGCAGCCTCGGGCGCGGCAGGCGCAGCCGGGCGCATTTTTTCGCGTTCACGCCTAAGAATGGCGTTTAACTTACCGCCCAGGAGTAGCAACAAACAGGTCAGATACATCCATGTAAGCAGCACAACGATGGACGCCAGCGCGAGATACGTGGGGTTGTAGCGATCATATCGCGCCACATAAAGCTGAAAAAGTTTCGTCGCGATGATCCAACCAACCGAAAAGAAAATTGCGCCGGGCAAAGCTTGACGAACCGTCAAATAATTTTCCGGCGTCAGGAGATAAAGTGCAAGCGCGAGAATGACCAGTGCCACAAAGGTAAAAGGCAGATTGAGGGTCGTGATCCATGCTTGCAGCGGAAAGGCCAGCTGAAAATTGACTTCTGCAAGACCGGCCAGCCGCTCGCCAAAGACGATTGCGTTGAAGCAGAACACGATGATGATCCCAAACCAAAACAGCATGAAAAATGAGATGATATACTTCGACCACCAATGCGGATCTTCCCGCATTCCGTACGTATGGCTGAGAGCGCGTGAGGTCGTCGCGATAAAAACGGTCCCGAAATAAATCCCGAAAATGATGCCCGCGTTCGCGAGCAGGCCGCTCGAACCTGTCACCACCACGTTCGCCATTGTAGAATCGAGAATGTCCTGCACTTTCGGATCCGGCGGCATGAAGCTTTTCAAAAGAAGAAACATCCGATGCAATTTAGTTGGATCGGTCCCGAATAAGCCCAGCAGATGCCAGAGAAATAGCGACCCGGGGGCTAGCGCAAAAAGAAGCAGATACGCCATCTGTGCGGCCAGCCCGGTTGTGGTATCGGTTGCTGTTTCCCAAACCAAACGGCGCAATACCCGCCAGGCGAATCCGAGATATTTCATCTACACGGAGAGTTTACTTTGCCGGATATAAATATCCATTAAACTCCGAATGCTTCCGTAAACCTCCGTTCTCTTTACTTCGTGAGGCGAGTTTCCCAATCGGCGTTACGATGGCCTGACAACCTGTGAAAAAACGAATATTGATCCTCACCGCGAGCTTCGGGGAAGGTCATAACAGCGCTGCACGGGGAATTCGCGATGCTCTTGCGCGCGTCGCCCCGGAAGGGACGGAGGTAGAACTGCGCGATCTGTTTGCCGAAACCTACCCCCTGCTCAACGAACTGATTCGGAGGAGTTATCTTTGGGTAGTTGATTTTGCGCCGCGTGTGTGGGGAAGCGTCTACCGCTGGCTCGATCGCAAGCAGGATTATGACAAAAATTTCCAGCGATTTTCCCGGCTCAAGGAACACTTCGCTGCTTTGCTCGATCGCTTTCAACCAGACATAGTCGCTTCCTCCTTTCCAGCGTATCCCTACCTGCTTGAGCAGATTTTAGGGCCCCACAGGCTCTGCAAAAGCGTCGTCATCGTGACCGACTCGATCACTGTCAACAACATTTGGTATCGCTGCGCCGCCGATTACTTCCTCGCTCCAAACGAACAGAGCGCCGCGGTCTTGCGAGCAGGGGAAGTCGCGCCACAAAAAATTAAAATATTCGGGTTTCCTGTTAGTCCGAAGTTTGCCGATTCGACGCAAGATCGACAATTCCCTTCGGCCAATTCCAAACACCGAGTCCTCTACATGATCCATGCCGCGACACGTGACGCGCCCGAACTCGTGCAACGGCTTGCCGATCTTGGCGTCGATCTCACCGTGACTATTGGCCGGGCCGACAAACTACGGCCAGCCATCGAAACGGCGGCAGCCGATCCCAACATCAAGGTTCTCGGCTGGACCAACCAAATTCCGCGCATGCTACAGGCCAGTCATTTGCTGATCGGAAAAGCTGGAGGCGCCACGGTTCAGGAAACGATCGCTGCCGGCTGTCCGATGATCATCAATCACGTCGTTGCTGGTCAGGAGGAAGGCAACGCGCGACTGATCGTCGAGACGAATTCGGGTGTGATCGCAGATTCGCCACGTGAAGTCATCGCACAGGTACAGCGCGCATTCGCTGACGACGGAAAACAATGGCGCGAATGGTCTGCGAATATCAGCAAACTGAGCCGGCCGCGCGCGGCACTAGATGTCGCCCAGTTTTTGTTGTCGCTGTAGCCCTCTAGCCACGAGGCGACACGAATAACCGGCGCGCGCTGAGAGATCGGGTCAGCGAGAGAAAGCTTGCTGACCGCCACTAAATGTTCGCAGCACCTCCAGTTCTGGGGAGAGAACGACCAAATCCGCATCCGCATCCACCTTCAGACAGCCTTTGGCTTCAAGGCCGATAGCACGCGCAGGATTTTCCGTGACCATCATGACCGCCTCGTGAAGCGGAATGTGTACTTCCATAACCATCGTGCGCACCAGATCGATCATGCGCGAGGCGCTGCCCGCGAGCGCCGAGTGATCGGCAAGTAAACAAACATCGTCTTTTACGACGCAATCCCGTCCAAAAAGCGCAAACTGCGATTTATCCGGCAATCCAGCGCCGGCGGTTGCATCCGTTACCAGACAAATCCCACGCGGTCCTTTTGCGCGGTACAACATTGTCATCAACGTTCCGGAAACGTGGTGACCGTCGGCGATCAGCTCGCAACTGATCCCTGGTTCGCTTAAGGCAAATTCAAGTAAACCGCCAACACGATAAATGCCGCGGCGACGCGCGCTCGACATGCAATTGAATGTATGTGTCACGCTGTTCATGCCACGCGCAAAACCTTCTCGCGCCTCCTCGTCCCATGCATCGCTGTGGCCTCCGCTAACGCTGATCCTGTGCTTGTGAAAATTCTCGATCGCCTCCATCGCCCCGGGCAGCTCGGGAGCAATCGTGATTCGTTTGATCACGTCCGCGTGGTCGAGCAGTCGCTGGACTGAAGGGCGGGAAGGATCTTGAATGAATTCGGCGCGCTGCGCCCCGGATTTGGCTTTCGAAATAAACGGCCCCTCCACGTGAACGCCACCCAGCTGCTTAATCGAACAGCGACAATCACGCACGGCGTTTAAAACATCGGCAATGCTGTCCATCGGCGCCGTTGCCGTTGTCAGCAAAAGCGAAGTCGTGCCACCGCTGGCATGATAGTCGCACACGGCTTGAAACGCTTCCGCAGAAGCTTCCATGGTGTCGTGACGCAGCGCACCGTGCACGTGAAGATCGATAAAGCCGGGCGCGAGATAATTTCCCTGGAGGTCAAGAACCTCGTTTGCGTCAGCATTGCTCTGCTCTCGGATTAGAGCGATTTTTCCCTTTTCAACGACGACCTCAAGACCATCGCGAATTCCATCGGGAAAAATCAAACGCGCGTTCGCAAAGATCATGTTCCGTGAGAATGCAAGAGCAGGCGCAGGAATAAGAATCGAAGGTAAGATTGACTCACGTGTTACGGACTCAGCAATCCCGCGTACCAATGCAGAAACAGATTGCCAAAAAACATCCAGCTCAGCGCACCGAACGCCAGGTAAGGTCCAAACGGCAGCTTTGCTGACCAGACCCGTTTTCCCACGATCAATGTGATCAGGCCAACAATCGAACCGAGAAGCGATCCCGCAAAAAGACTAAAGAGCACTGCGCGCCAGCCAAGGAATGCGCCAATCGCCGCGAGAAATTTCAAATCGCCGCGGCCCATCGCTTCGCGTGGGATCACTAGCTCGCGCGCCACGCCCGAAATCTGGGTCATATCATCGAGCATAAACATGTGCTCTTCAGCAGTTACGCGATCGTAGCGAAAGTCCAGCGTCACATTTCCGTATGTGTGGTGGTCCAGCCTGGCCTCTTCGCACTCGAGCAATAACCGGTCTTTTTCCCGGGCAAAATAGTCGCTCCACAAACTTTCTTCGGTGCCCACCACAAGATCGGCGTCGTCCCCGCGTTTCGTCCACGTGAACGGTGTCGGGGCATCGAATTCAATCCGTTTTCTTCCAAAAGCGATTTTGCCAGCTTCGAGAACAATCAACAGGATTACGTAGCCGAGAGCGGCGGCCAGCAAAGAACGAACGCATGCGGCAAGCCGTGAATCCGCTCCCATCAAAGCTGGCACTGCGACGCTGCAGGCGACGCCCGCAACAATGCCCCCGATCGTTACACGGTCCGGGATAATGAAATGTTCGAGATCGATGAATGTCCCGACGATGAGAAGTGAAGCGAAAATCCAGTACGCGATCGCCATCTGCCAGGGAAAGCTTTGCCAGATCGCCAGGAACAGCAGCGCAGTGATCAGTTCGACCGCAAAATAGCGAAAGGCTATTTTCGCGCCGCAATTTGCACAGCGACCGCGAAGCAAAATCCAACTGATCAAAGGCAGATTCTGATGCCAGGGGATCGCCTGTTTGCAGGCCGGACAAAAAGAGCGGCGTGGCTTGTTAATCGAAAGATCGGCAGGCCAGCGATAGATGCAGACGTTCAGAAACGATCCCACCGCCGCGCCGAGCACGAAGGCGAACGCGTTAAAGAGAAATTTGTAACCGGGATGATCCACGCAGATTATTCGGCAATTGATCGCGCCCTGCGGCGCTCCATTAACCACGCAATCCAGATGCAGCTTTCGTACAGCAGACACATCGGGAGCGCCATTGCGATCAGAGTCAGGATGTCTGGTGTGGGCGTGATGATTGTCGCCAGAATAAAGATCAGCACCACGGCATAAGGCCGTGTGCGCGCCATAAACCTGTACGTAATCAATCCAAATCGAACCAGCGCCAGGACTACCACCGGCAATTCGAAAGCCAACCCGAAGCCGATCGTGAATCGCGTTACGAAGGAATAATATTGTTGCACCGTCCATGTGGGCGCCCAGCCGAGTGACTCGGTGTCGCGAAAGAAAAAAAGGATCGTTTTCGGCAGCAACCAAAAATAACAGACGGACACACCAAGAAGAAATAATGCGAAGCTGCCTAATATGGCTGGAAGCAAGAAGCGCTTCTCTACTGCCGTGAGCGCGGGCAGCACGAATTCCGCAACAAAATACAGCAGCAGCGGAAAGGAAATAACGATGCCGGCGTAAAACGCCAGATGAAACGAAATCACGATCGAATCTGTGATGCCGAGGGCTTTGAGCGTTCCAATTTGCGATCCGACATCGCGCAGCGGCGCCTGCAATATCCGCACCAGAGTCGAGCGAAATGCGAAGCAAACAATCATCGCCGCAGCGAGCGTGATTGCTATCTTCACAATCGTCCACCGCAAGTCTTCCAGGTGCTCCAGAAACGGCTTGGACGTTTCGGTCTCCGGCACTTCGCGAAATTTGAAAATGTCTCGTAGCGTCATCAGAGCAAAAATCCGAAATCCGAATACCGAAATCCGACGCAACCGCCAATAATCAAATTACAAGCAATTAGCGCTCTTCAACTGAAAGGAGATCGCGCGCAGACAGTCGCGCCCACAGGCTGAGGGTATTGGCATCGCAAATCTCGTTCTCGGCGATCATCCGGCGAATCTCATGAACAGTGAAGGCGTGGCAATCCAAAATCGATTCCGATTCGTCGCGCACATAGTTCGAACACGGCTCCACGGGGCGCGCCAAAAAGAAATGACCGCGTTCGTCGGTAAAGCCCGGGGATGTAAAGTAATAACCCAGCGCGATAAGTTGGCCATCCTTGGCAAGTTCGTAACCGGCTTCTTCGCGAAGTTCGCGCAGCGCGACTTGCTCAGCGGTTTCGTGGACGGGGCCGTCAATCTGGCCCGATGGCATTTCCCAAATTGCCGCACGAATGGGGATCCGTTCCTGGCGAATGAGAACGATTCGGCCGTCCCGCGTCACCGGCGCAATGATCACGGCTGCTTTACGGTGGACGATTGTCCAAGTCCGTGGGAGCGAACGCGAGGGCGTTCGCACATGGTCGGTCACAACTTGAAGATGGGCATTAGCGAAATGCGGCTCGCTCGACACGGTTTCCCAGCTGTCTTGTATCACGACAGAAGTGTAGTGGCCGCCATCCTCAGCGGCAATTGCCGGGTTTGTCGACTCTTCCCTTTCGCATGGTCAACCAACCGATGCAGCGCGCGTTAGAATCACGGAGACGTGTTTCGCATCCTGTAAAGGAAATTTCCGCACTTCGACCTTCACTTTCTGGATCGGAAAGCTTTTCAGCAAGTGCGTGGCGAGCCCGTGGGCCAGTGTCTCGATCAGATTGGTCGACTGATTGCGCACGAAACTTTTTGTTTCCTCAGCTACAGCTGAATAGTTCACGGCGTGGTGGATATTATCGTCCAAATCGGGCGTCTGCTGATATGGCCAGAAGGAAATGCTGATGGTTAACCGTTGGGGAACAGCGCGCTCTTCTTCCAGAACTCCGATACGAGTAGAAACCTCAAGTTGCTCGATGTGAATTTCATCCGAGAAAGGATGTGATTCGTTAGTCATTAGCAAGACTAACGCAGTGTCTGTCACGACGACAATGTGTTTTGAAACAATCACCCTATCTTGACGTTGTGACTCCGGCATCGACGTTTGATCGGTCATGAAAACTGTCTGGCGTGTTTTTGCTTATTTGAAGCGGTATCCTTCGATTGCCGCAGGGACGTTGACCTGCGCAATCCTGAGCACGCTGATGGTGATCGTTTTCCCAGCGGCCACGAAATGGATAATCAACGACGTCGTACGCGCGAGTCGACCGGACAAATTGCTGCCGCTAATCGCGCTTGCAGGCATCGCATTTCTTTTGCAGCACGGGTTCAACGCGCTGCGCATCATCCTGAACAACACGTTTGAACAAAAAGTGATCTTCGATTTGCGCAGCGATTTGTATTCGCACATCCAACTACTGCCACTGAAATGGTTCGACAATCGCGCCACCGGCGACCTGATGACGCGCGTGATTGAGGACGTCAACTCGGTCGAGCGTGTGCTCATCGACGGAATCGAGCAGGGTATCGTCGCAATACTGCAGGTGTTCATCGTTGTGGGAATGATGTTCTATCTAAACGCCAAGCTGGCATTGCTTGCGCTCGTTCCATTCCCGTTGCTTATCGCCGGCACGCTCGCCTATACGCTGACTGCGCATCGGCGGTATCGTTTGCAGCGCCGGGCCTCGTCAGACATGAACGCGTTACTGCACGACAACCTGGCAGGCGTCCGGCAAATCAAAAGTTTCGTACGCGAGAGCGAAGAGCACGGGCGGTTTAACCGGGTTAGCGACCAATTGCGACGCGCCACACTGGTCGTGATGCGGGTATGGGCTATTTACAGTCCGTCGATGTCGCTGTTTGAATCGGTTGGCGCGCTGCTCGTCCTCGGGTTTGGCAGTCACGCGGTGCTGACGGGTTCAATGCAGATCGGCGATTTGGTCGCGTTTCTAATTCTGATCGCGTTTCTCTACGATCCGTTGAGCCGATTGCATCAGCTCAATCAACTGGTGCAAGCCGGACGCGCGGCGGGCGAGCGGGTGTTTGAAATTCTCGACGAACCCGCAGAGCCGGGATTTGTAACTGCTGGCGCTGACCGCGGCTCCACTCGAGTTCTCGGAGATATTCGCTATCAGGACGTGAGCTTCAGCTACGTGGAGGGATTGCCAGCACTGAGGAATGTTTCCTTTCACGCGCCGCCAGGTGCGACCGTCGCGTTGGTAGGCGCAACCGGGGCCGGTAAGTCGACCGTAGTGAATCTGCTCGTGCGTTTTTATGAATTCACCAGCGGACAAATCTACATCGATCGGAAATCGATTCGTGAATATGACTTGCGTGCGTTGCGCGAGGCGATCGGTGTGGTGACGCAGGAAAGTTTCTTGTTCAACGGATCGATTCGCGAGAACCTCCTCATGGGAAAACCGCAAGCGACTGACGCGGAATTATGGCGCGCAGTGATTGCCGCGAACGCGCAGCAATTTATCCAACGTTTACCAGGCGGTTTAGAAAGCGTCGTGGGCGAGCGTGGAGTGAAATTAAGCGTCGGCGAAAAGCAACGACTCTCCATTGCCCGCGCGCTGTTGAAAGATCCGCCCATCTTGATTCTCGATGAAGCGACTGCGAGCGTGGACACCGCGACGGAGCGCCTGATCCAGGAAGCGCTCGAACGCCTGATGGCGAACCGCACATCGATTGTCATCGCGCACCGGCTTTCGACGATCGTGCGGGCGGACCAAATCCTGGTACTGGATCACGGCCGGATCATTGAGCGCGGCACGCACGACAAGCTGCTATCACTCGGTGGAAAATATACGCACCTATGCCAGCAAAGTCTGCTCGAAAGCTCCCCACTGCGACAAACGGAACCGACGGCAGAAATTGTCGCTTCACAGTCCGAGACAGAAGAGGAAATGCCCGTCTGCTGACAGACGGATTCCGTGGTGACGACTACGAGACCCTTCCGCGCGATGTTTATTTAGCGGAGTGCAGCCTATTGGCACGTCCGCCTGCGGTCGCCACGCGACCTTCGGCGGGCAACAGATCACAGTCTAAGTTCCGGCACGCTGAATGACTGCTTCATATTTTTGTTTCAGCTCAGTGTAACGTCGCTCGGCCTCCATCAGAGCGCGGCGCTCTTCTTCCAAGTTTTGTTCGAGATCACGAATCTGCTCTTGGAAAGGAATGGACATTCCCTCCACCGCTGGCCCAACCGGATCGCCCAGTTGAATTTCAGTCTGGGCATCTCCGCCATCTGTTTGTCCCGTTTCCCACAACTGCGGCATTTCCTGAATCTTGCAACGCGCGCCGTTGCGGGTGTTGATAACGAGAGTTTCGCCGTCGATTTCGCCAAGCCGAATAAATTCCTGAAGAGCGCCGAGGGTTGTCGGCCCGTAAAAATGCTCGCTCGTGAGCTCCACCAACCAGTCCATGCCGAGCTGAGCCAGCATCGGCGCTTTCACCCAAGTCTGCCGATCGTTAGAAAGCGTATCGTGTGGCGCGATCTGCGCCGCCGCAGCCCAGCGCGCGATTTGATCAAAGCGCACCGGACCGAAGGTGCTCCCATCTTCGTGCTTGCGCAGAAACCAACTTTGATTCACGAGCCTGGCATTACTCTGTTGGGGATGGCGAACCTGAAGGCGCCGGCGACGCAGCCGACGCAGCCGGGATAATGATGGTCTGTCCAGCCTGCAGTTTACGGCCATCTTCGATATGATTGGCTTTTTGCAGTTCGTCCACAGTCACTTTGTACATTTTCGAGATGGAAGTGAGTGTCTCGCCGCGTGCGACGATATGCGTGTTCCCGCCGGCCGGGTGCATCTGAGCCCCGGCTTCAGCTGTAGGTGTAGTTGTCGAAGGCGTACTTTCTCCGATCATTACGCCCGGACGCATGTGCGCGATTTGCTGTTCCAGCTTGAGGATCTCCTGAGAAAGCGCGTCAATCTTGGCGTTTTGTTCGTCTATTTTTTTCGCCAGCGCTTCAAGTTGAGCATTATCATCTGATTTGCGAGAATTCGGCGCTGGCGTTTGAGCAGACGCAACGCAAATCAACCCGACAAGGAATGTCGCGCAAAAAATCAATCCGAGCTTCATCGGCGCAAAACTTTGCCATCAGCAGATTTGTCTGGCAAGCGTCATCAAAAGGGAAGCGCGATTCGTAATTTGTTGCAACCCTTAGACGGACCCCGGCTTTAACCTTTTTTTACGGTTCAACAGTTAAACTTTTTAACGACGGAAAGCGTGCAGCTTGCCTTTCCAATATTTGCTCTTAGATTTTTTTATGCCTGAGCGCATTCAGAAACCGGCGGAACCGGCTCCGTGGGGTCCCAAACAAGGCGATGGTGGAGGTCCACGTTCACCGGACGTTTCACGGCCGGACACTAAGGATCTTTTAAAAAAAATGCGCAAGGTGGATCCCAATCAATCCAAGCGCTATCGCCAGCGCACCGGCCAATAATGGAGCGCTCCCCAGTGGAGTTTGACCAGAATTTCTCTGGCGCTGCCGGTGATTTCCCTGCGCTGCTGCGGGGCAAAGGGTTGCTAGCTCCGGCGGCTGCGAATTCCCTCTCACAAGTGGGAACGCCTCCGAAAGCGTGGCAACCAACGGAGGCCACCACAATTCTCGCTTTCAAATTTTCAGGCGGCGTGCTGGTTGCAGGCGACCGCCGCGCAACTGCTGGCAACACGGTTGTGTACGATCGCGCGGACAAGGTTTTGGAAATCGACCGGCACTCGATTATGGCGATTGCCGGCGTGCCGGCAACAGCCTGGGAAATGGCGCGTGTACTCGAACATTCGTTCCAATATTTTCGGCGAACACAACTGCAGGAAATGAGCGTCGACGGCAAAGTACGCGCTCTATCCAAGCTGCTCCGCGACAATTTCGGGTTCGTCATGCAGGGCGTTGGGGTCGTGGTGCCGATTTTCGCAACCTACGATTTTCATCCGAAGCCCGAGGCCCGCCTTTATTTTTACGATGCGATGGGGGCGCAATTTGAAGTGACCGATTACGCTGCAACGGGATCGGGATCGCCGGCCGTGCGCGGCATTCTTTATTACGAAAACAATTGGGGCACGAAACCATTGCAGGAATTGGGCGAAGACGAATCGATATCGATTGCGTTGCGTGCTTTGGATACCGCTGCGGAATCGGACACATCGACAGGCGGCGTAGACCGCAGCGGGAAAATTTATCCGCTGATCAAGATCGTATCGCGCGAAGGCATCGTAACGTTGCCGGAAAGCAAAATTGCCGCGGTGTTCAAGGAAACGGTCGCATGATTGAAGAACCGTATCGTTGGGTCGAGGCGATTGCCAACCGGCGCGAGTACATCGAAGCGCAGCTAGCTCCAGGCAGTCCGATCGCGGCGCTAGGTTATCGAGATGGCATTTTGTTTTTGACCATGAGTCAGACGCGTCAGAAGATTTTCGAGATATACGACCGAATTGCCCTGGGTGCGATAGGCCACCCTGGAGACATCGAGCGGTTGCGAATGGCCGCTATCGAATCAGCCAGCGCGGAAGGTTTCACCCGGTCTGCGACAGATGTTTCATTGCGGCGGCTGGTACATTACTCGCTCAGTCCGGTAATGAAGGCGGCCTTTGAACAGGTTTACGGAGCACCGTACCTGGCACGAATGCTCTTCGCGGAGATCGGAGAACGTCCCGAGGAGGATCTGTTTGTTCGAGTAGAATACGATGGAGAAATCGCGACCAACGGCGCAACCTACGCGCAAGCGCGGCAGGACTTCGCCGCACTCAGTGGGACACAGCAATCCAGAGAACTAATGGAAGCGTTTCTGGCAACTCAGCACGGGCCGGAGGCCGATCTTGCAACAACGTTCAACTCCGCGCTCGATGCATGGAGCATCGGGCATATGACTTTACAAAGCAGTGATGTAAAAGAACAACCAGAACGCACCGCCGTTGCGAAACATCGAGAGGAACAGCTCGCCATTGCTGGGATCGAAGCTGCATTGCTTGAGCGTGATGCTGGCAGGGCAATCCGTTATCGTTTGCTGTCAGACAAGGAATTACGTCCCTTGCTTCGCGATTGATATATGAGGCAAAATCACCGTCCGGAGGTCACAAGTGAAAACGCTTCGGAATCTTCTGGCTCTCTCGGGTTTGTTGCTGATGATGGCGTCTTTCGTCTGGATGCAGTTGCACCAGACGAAAAGAGCTAAGTCGGCGGCCACAGAACAGAGGTCGGCAGTGCCTTCGGCTGCATCTGGTCCGTTCGCAGTAGTCATACTTGATCCCGGCCATGGCGGACAGGATTCAGGTGCCATGTGCGGAGGATTACTCGAAAAGGATCTCACTCTGGACGTGGCGCGACGGATCGATCGGCTGCTCGACTCGGAAGGAATCGCGACATTGATGACCCGCCTGGGCGATACTTACGTCTCTCTGGCAGATCGCGCAGCGTTCGCGAATCGAATTACAAATTGCATTTTCGTCAGCATTCACTTTAACGAGGACAATAAGCCAGTCGCCAGTGGAGTAGAGACCTACTACGCCTCGCATCAAATCACTTCGAGTTCCTCTCTGGCTTCGTGGCTGCCTTTTGTGTGGCGACCGCTTTCCAATTCGCCAAATCCGGAAAGTCAAAGGCTCGCAGGATTCATTCAGGAAGCGCTGGTAGCCCGCACGCGGGCGATCAATCGAGGCACACAACCCGGACAATTTTTTGTGATCGCA
>Ga0193721_1000075_pt1 | contig 30684 bp, 27 predicted proteins | sample U2s2metaG_FD_145078 | JGI IMG/M metagenome (GOLD analysis project Ga0193721, IMG submission 145078) | Soil microbial communities from a riparian zone of the East river system, Colorado, United States - U2s2 | ecosystem: Environmental > Terrestrial > Soil > Riparian zone | place: USA: East River...
CCGCATGCGCGGATCAAAAGGATTGCGCTTGAAAATGAGGAGTCCTTTGCGTGCTCTCCGCTTTTGAAAGCGCGGACATGTCCGCGCACTCCAAATCTTATCCGCGTAATCCGTGGTTGATTGATTCGGCGTCTGAGAGAGACGCCCTACAACATTCGGTCCATTCGTCCCGCAGTCGCGGGATTCGTGGTTAGATAGGATTGGCGTTTCACAGAAACGCCCTACAAAATGTTCGCCGATGGCTGAGGCAGCTGACCGCCAAATGAGCACCCGCGCGACGGGCGTTGTTGGCATCGCCATTCTGTCCAGCCGTGTCCTTGGTTTGATTCGGGAAACGGTGTTTGCCGGTTTGTTTGGGGCCGGGAAAAATCTCGACGCGTTTTTGATGGCGTTCCGGTTGCCGAATTTGCTGCGCGATTTGTTTGCCGAAGGCGCGCTTTCGACGGCGTTCATCACGACATTCTCGAAAAAGATCGCGATTGAAGGCGACCAATCTGCATGGCGACTGGCGAACAAGGTCGCCACGCTCACGGCCGTTTTCATGAGCGCGGTGACAGTGCTCGGCATCGTGTTCGCGCCGCAGCTTGTCGACCTTTTGACGTGGGGAAGTTGGTCGCCGGACAAAACTGCGCTGACGGTTTTGCTTACTCGAATCATGTGGCCATTCATGCTGCTGGTATCGCTGGCCGCGCTGGTGATGGGGATGCTCAATGCGAAACACGTTTTCGGTCCGCCGGCCATGGCCTCGAGTTATTTCAATCTCGGCTCGATCATTGGCGGCGTGGCAATCGGTTACTGGCTTGATCCGCATTTCGGCGCGCGATCGCTCATTGGCCTGGCGATCGGAACGCTCATCGGCGGCGCATGGCAATTGATCGGCCAATTTCCTTCGCTGTGGAAAGTCGGGTACAGATTTCGCCCCGATTTTCACTGGCGCGACGAAGGCGTCCGCACGGTTCTGACGCTAATGGGACCTGCGGTGATCGCCGCCAGCGCGGTGCAAGTGAATGTGCTAATCAACAGCGGATTTGCGGCCAGCTTGGGAAACGGGCCTGTGAGCTGGCTCAACATTGCGTTTCGCCTGATGCAATTGCCGCTGGGAGTTTTTGGAGTCGCCATCGGCACCGTTACGCTCCCGCTCGTCTCAAAGAGCGCTGCGGTCGGGAACACCGCTGAATTTCGCGCGATTCTTGCGCGCGGGATGCGGCTGGCGTTTTTGCTTACCATTCCGTCAGCTATAGGACTGGCCATGCTGGCGTCGCCGATCATCAGTGTCATCTACCAGCATGGGCGGTTCACTGCCGAAATGACAAGGCAGACCGCGGGCGCACTGCAATTCTATGCGGTCGGCCTCGTTTCGTACGCGGTGTTGAAAGTGCTGACACCTGCGTTTTATGCGATCGGCAAACGCAACACGCCGATGGTCGTGAGTTTTCTGGCGATCGGCGCGAATCTTTTTCTCAACTGGCTTTTCACTTTCCGCCTGGGCTGGGGACATCGTGGCCTTGCCTTTTCCACAAGTCTGGTCGCGACAATGAATTTTCTGTTGCTATACGCGCTGATGCGCCGTCATACCCGCAGGTTGGAGACGCGCCAGATGTTAATCAGCATCGGAAAGATTTGTCTTGCTGGCGCAGCTTTGGCGCTGGTCTGCTGGCTGGCAAATTACTGGTGGCTGGATGCGTGGGCGGGTCTGCACTTTTTTCAGAGGTTAGCCGCGCTGCTCATCGCGATTGCATTAGCGGCAATCACGTTTTTCGCAGTCGCGTTTTGGCTGCGGATAAGCGAGGTGCAAGACATAATCGATGTTTTCCGGCGGAGATTTCATCAATATCGGGTTTAAGCCGGTGATCCACGAGCAGCTCAGTAGAAGCCGTTTAAACGGCTTGCTTCATTGCAGCCGGCGACAGCGGCCTAAAAGGCCGGTGTTAATGAAATCGGGAATTGTAGGGGCGCTTGTGCCAAGCGCCCAGACGTTTGACACAAACGCCTCTACAACAAACGTCCCTACGCCAGCGCTTGATCGAGATCCTCGATCAAATCGTCGGCGTTTTCGAGGCCGATGGACAAGCGCAGCAAACCTTCGGCTGAAGTTGTTCCGGGCCCCTCGATCGACGCGCGATGCTCGATCAAGCTTTCTACGCCGCCCAGACTCGTGGCTCGGATGAAAATTTTCGTTTTTGCCGTAACCGACATGGCGACGTCGCGTCCGTCCTTCACTTCAAATGAAAGCATCCCGCCGAACAGCGACATCTGTTTCGCCGCGATCTTGTGACCGGGATGAGCCGGTAGTCCCGGATAATGGACACGCGCTACTTTCGGGTGTCGCGCGAGAAATTCCGCAACTTTCATGGCGTTCTCCGAGTGCGCCCGCATACGCCACGGTAATGTGCGCATCCCGCGCAAGATGAGCCAGCAATCGAAAGGCGAGGGGACTGCACCGGCCTCGTATTGAATACCGCGGATGCGCTCGACAAAATCATTCTCTGTTTTGGCAACGACAATTCCTCCGAGAACGTCGCAGTGACCGCCGAAATATTTCGTTGTCGAGTGCAAGATCAAATCGGTGCCAAGATCGAAAGGCCGTTGCAACACCGGCGCCCAGGTGTTGTCGCAAACGATAAGTGCGCCGGCATCATGCACGATTTCCGCGACGGCAGCGAGATCGACAATTTTCAGCAGCGGATTGGACGGCGTTTCGGCCCAGGCCAATTTTGTGTTCGGCTTCAAAGCTTTTCTGACCGCGGCGAGATCGCTCATGTCAACAAAATCGGCTTCGAGTCCCCAGCGCAGAAAAATTTCTCGGATCAATCGCGATGTGCCGTAGTACGCGTCGATGTGCGCCAGGATGTGATCGCCGGGTGACAACGCTTGAAGGAGTGACATCGTCGCTCCGGTTCCGGAAGCAAACGCAGCCGCGGCCGCGCCGCCTTCGAGCGCGCTGATCCCGCGCTCCAACGCTTCGCGGTTCGGGTTGTTGTTGCGCGTGTACATGAACCCGCGCGGGTAACCGCCTTCGATGTCGCGCTCGAATGTGGTGGAAAGGTAAATTGGGGTGGCGACGGCCCCGGTTGCAGGGTCGATGTCGTGCCCTGCGTGAACGGCTAAGGTTTCAATTTTCATTTCGGGCGTGACGATACTGGAATTGAAACATGATTGTCGATGCTTTGTGTGCTGTCGCGTTGGTTAGCGCCAAAGGCGCGAATTCACTGCCAGCCTGGGGCGGCGCCCCAGGAGGGCATGGTAAAAAAAACTCCTAGCGGTGCTCGAAGATGAGACCGTGCCTTTGGCGCTAACCAGATTCATGTCGCCGCGGCGACGCGACTTTCGGGGTTGACGGCCTTAGCGCCTCAGCGCAAATAGCAGCTTTCCCATGGACGACCGAGATTCGACAAATTTATCCGTGACCATTTACGACGACGAGGTTTTCAGAATGGCGTGCGACCAGTTTAAAGTCATCGCCGATTACCTGAACATCGATGAGAGCGACCGCGAGTGGGCGACGTATCCTAAGCGCGCCGTCGCTGTGACGTTGCCGGTACATATGGACGATGGGAGCACCAAAGCGTTCCAGGGGTACCGGGTTCAACATCACATCGCGCTTGGTCCAACCAAGGGGGGCACCCGATTCTCGCTTTCATTGTCGATGGGCGAAACGGCTGCGCTGGCAATGTGGATGAGCTGGAAATGCGCGCTGGCGCAGTTGCCGTACGGCGGCGCCAAAGGCGGTGTTGCTATTGATCCCACAAAATTGTCCCGTAACGAACTTGAGGCGGTCTCGCGCCGTTACATGCAGGAGATGATTCCGTTCGTCGGGCCGCACACCGACATCATGGGGCCTGACATGGGCACGAACGAACAGATCATGGCCTGGTTCATGGATACCTATTCCGTTTACATGGGCTACGCCGTCAATGAAATCGTTACCGGCAAACCGGTCGCCATCGGTGGGACTGAAGGCCGGCGCGAAGCAACCGGGCGCGGCGCTGTTTACCTGATCGAGCGGGCCATGAGCATGTTGAAGCTGAATCCTGAAAAGTGCACAGCCATCGTGCAGGGATTTGGCAATGTCGGTTCGGTGGCAGCTCTGTCGCTCGCCTACAAAAGCGGTGTCAAAGTCATCGGGATCAGCGATCACACCGCAGCAATCTACAATCCGAAGGGAATTGACGTGAAAGCCGCGGAGCAGCACGTGCTAAAGAAGGGAAACCTTCGGGCCTTCGCTCAGGACGACCACGTCAATCCCAAAGAATTCCTCACTCTGCCGTGCGACATCCTTATTCCAGCCGCGGTCGATCGAGTGATTAACGGAAAGAACGCCGGTCAACTCAAATGCCGTATCCTTGCCGAGGCAGCCAACGGTCCGACTACACCAGAGGCAGACCGGATTCTCGAAAAGCGCTGGGACGAAGTTTTCGTGATCCCGGATATTCTCTGCAACGCCGGCGGCGTGATCGTTTCCTACTTCGAGTGGGTACAGGGTTTGCAGGCATTTCTGTGGACGGAATCGGAAGTGACCGACAAACTCTTCCGAATCCTTGAGCACTCATTTGCACAAGTGATAAGGCGAGCCAAGGAACACAAAATTTCGCATCGCACAGCGGCCATGGCCATCGGCGTCGAACGCGTCATCAAAGCCAAACAAGTGCGCGGCTTGTTCCCATGAGCTCTTCGTTGTAGCCACGCCTCTGCGGGGCGTTTGCATCGTTTGGAGCAAAGACCCAGACGGCGCACAGCGCCGTGGCTACAGCGCCTGCATGTTTATACGACCGCAATGAAGTTTTCGCACACAGAAGAAAACCGTGACGGTCGGCACCTCGACGTTTTGACTGATGAGGAGAACGGTCTCCGCATCATTGTTTCAAGGTTGGGTGCGGAATTGGTCAGTCTCGCGCGTATCAACGAAGCCGGACGCTGGGCCGGCTTTCTTTATCGGGACAACGATCTCTCCGCACCGTCTCAGGGTTGGGCAAACCATGCGACTGTCATGGGCTATTATCTTCATCGGTTGAAAGATGGTCGAAGTCTTTATCGGGGTCGCGAAATCAAAGGAGGAAATCACGGGTTCCTTCGCTCGAAGACATGGCGCCTCGGGGGGTTCTCCAGTGAGGGCAGCGGCGCTTCATTGAAATATCGGATGACTCCGGAGGATTTTTCGCCAAGTGAGTATCCGCTCAGAGTCGGCGTAGATCTGACCTACAGCATAGACAACAACAAATTGACTATGTTCTTCGAGTTTCGGAACCATGAACCCGAATTGACCGCGCACGTAGCGTTCGGGTTGCATCCCGGATTCGGTGCGACTTCGTTCGAAAGCTTTCACTTACAAATGCCGCGTGGTTGTTATCGAAGATATTTTTCGCCAGATAATTATCTGTCAGGGGAAACGCGCGACATCGAATTCCCCGGTGGCGAAATGCCGTTTTCAAAGAATGAATTGCCGGGTTCGATCATCCTCGAACTGGTTGACGTTCGCAGGCGCAACTTTTCCTACGTCGATCCGCCGAGCGGCCGATGGGTGACACTGGATCTGAGCGGCGTGCCATACGTGACTCTGTGGTCCGATGGCGGGCCATTTCTCTGCGTCGAGCCGTGCTGGGGTTTGACCGACCATCACGAGCAACGCGCGTTCGAGGACAAGCAGGGCATTCAAACGATTTCACCGGGAGGCAAATTGTGCGCGTCCTTGAGCATGGCTCCGCAGCTTGCCTCCTGCGATTAACCCAGCCGGACCTGACGGGTTTGCAAGCCAACAGCTGGGTCATGGGTGTCAACATGATCTAGCGTCGCGCGGCCCCCCGTGACGCCGAGTTCGTTACAAACAAAGAGACCAAGGACAATTAAGACAGGCAACCGCTCGTCATGATTCAGGGACTCGATCCGCGGCGTTGTGAAAACCCGCAGGAGTCAATTGCGTACATCAAAAACCGCACGGCGTATCGACTTGCCGCGCGGTTTTGCGCTCAGCAGCCCCTGATGCGGCCTTTTAGCCGCCAGAACCGCCCGCGAACAATGGAGAGAACCGCCGCCCTTCTGTGTTGTGAGACTCTCCTTCGTTGAGAGTCGCGACAGAAATAAATAAGAACTGCACCGCGGGATCGAACCATGGCGCGGCTCTTTTATCTTTGAGCTTATCCTTGGCTCTGACTCTGGTTAACGCCTTGGTTAACGCCCTGGTTAACGCTTTGGTTATGGGACTGATGCTGGTTAGTCTGGCGATTGAGGATCTGGCGGCCGCCCTTGGCATCTTTTTTCGGCTGCAGGTCACGGACTGTCTTTTTCTTGTCTCTCATTTTGTTATTTGTCCTTTGTTGGCTTGTTGATTGATTGTGTTGGGTCAGTGACACCGAACAGCAATTGTTGCCCGCCTGTAACGTCCTTTTTTGGAATCAGGTCATCCAGACGAATCAATTTCGCTTTGCTGCGCTTGGGCCTTTGATTTTCTGATTCTCCGGCGGCGGGCGCATTCTTCTTGTTCTTCGGTGCACTCACTTTGGCTATTTCTGTTATCAGTATCCGTGCCAAGTCGCGCAAAACCTGGTCTAGATAAAAATGGGCGACGGGTTTCTCCTTAACCCGGAAGCAGTTACGCAGCGTTTCCTTACCGAAAATAAGCAACTGCCATGGCAGATACAGCGAATGTAGGAGTTCATTCTAAGGCCACTTCGGCTCGTTTTTTAGGCCTACGGTGCTCTATTTTTAGCCATGTCTCGGAGATATCGTGCGAGGGTTGATCGAGAAATACCGAGTAACTTTGCCGTACGCCGCTGGTTCTGATTTGCTTGCTGATAGACGAATCGGATGTGCCTTTTGATTGCGCCTTCCATTGACAGATCGGTACCAGCGTCGTTCTCCTGGTTGTTACTGACCACCGTAGGAAACGACTTGGCGAATTCAGAAGCGGCTCGATTTGGCTCCAAGTCGGGAGGAAAGGCGACATGCTCGGGCATAATCACCGAGCCATCGCAAAAAAGCGTCATGGTGCGCACGGTGTGACTGAGTTCGCGAAGGTTTCCGGGCCACTTGTGGTGAAGCAACTTGTCCATCGCGTGCGGATGAATGGCGGTGATGTCTTTGCCTTCCTTTGATCCGGCCGTCTTCAATTCCGCAGCAATTAACGCCGGCAGTTCCTCGAACCGTTCACGAAGCGGAGGAATGAGCAAGGTAAGGCCATTGAGACGCTGATAAAGGTCTTCCCTGAATTTTCCCTGACGCACTCGTTCTCGCAGCGAACAATTGGACGCGCAAATGATCCGCGCATTGGAAGTGAGCATTCGTTCGGAGCCTAGCCGCTCAAATTCGCCGTATTCGAGCACGCGCAAGATTTTTACCTGGGCAAGGGAACTCATTTCGGAGATTTCGTCCAAAAACAGTGTGCCGCCATCGGCCAATTCAAATTTTCCCTTGATGCTTTGCTGCGCGCCAGTAAAGGCCCCGCGCTCATGGCCGAACAGTTGGCTTTCGAGCAGCGTGTCGCTAATTGCCGAGGCGTTAAACGCAATGAACGGCTGGGCCGCGCGCGCAGAAGAGTTGTGGATGGCGTGAGCGAGCAAAGTTTTGCCTGTGCCGGTCTCGCCAAGCAGAACTACTGGAACGTTCGATTTTGCGGCCAGCGCTGCCAACTGCAAGCAACGAGCCATGGCCTGATTGCTTGTGGTCAGGTCTTGGATCCTGAGTCTGGAGCGCGCTTCTTGCATGCCGAGCCGAGAAATTACTGCCTCATACTTTCACGCAACTGTCGAATTGGTTCGAAGGCGTACTCGATCAGCGTCCGCCCGCCGACAATGACGTGCGCGTTTCCCCTCATTCCGACGCGCAGAGGTAAAACTTGTCCTGCGCGTGGAGAGATTTCATACCGGTCGAGTGATCCCAGCGCGACAAAGTGCGCCCCTTCAGCGGTAGTAACAGCTGACGGACTGATCCAATCGAGTTTTCCGGTCACAGCGCCGTAACGCTGGTAAGGGAATGCTTCGAAGAAATACCGCACGCGCTGAGCGATGGCGAGTTTCGGGAGGCCAGCTTCGTTTAAGGTCATCCGAGCTCGCGGTTTGGCGTCTTTCCGTGCGAGCTGGCAAAGCACTTGTCCCTGCTGCACAAAACTGCCCACGGTTCGCTGGTCCATGGAAGTGATCACGCCCTCATATGGACTCCGAACTGTCAGCAAGTTCTGGTGGGTATTTTCGAGGTCTGTTTTCAGAGCGCCGATGCGCATTTTTAATTTCTCGATTTCCGATTGCTGCTCAGCCCGTTGACGCGCGTGCTCTGTTTCCATTCGCTCACGGTCGAGATTGACCTGCTGCACAGTGCGTTGGGCGACGCTCAAATCTTTTTCCGAACCGGCTAAATCGAGTTTCAGCTTTACAAGGTCGATTTCCGATTCGCCGCCCAGCTTGGCTAATTTCTCCATGCGCCTCACCAGCTCGCGGCTCGTGCTGGCATGATTTTCGCGAAACTTTACTTCGCTCTTTGCCTGCTCAATTTCCGCCTTCTTAATCTCGAGTTGGGCAGCGTAAGCAGTCTCAGATTGCGTGAGGCTTTCTTCTTTTGAGCGTAAATCTTCGGTGAGCGTCCGAAATTGCGTGTCCCAACCGCGGATTTCGTCGGAGCGCAAAACGAACAACGTCTCGTCCGGTTTGACAGGTTGGCCCTCCTCCACTGCCACATGACTAATGATGGCCTGCCGGGGGGATTGTATTGGATCGGCGCCGGTGGCGGGAATCAGGACGAACTGGCAATGGACCGTTTCAGGTAACCGCATTACGATTGCGACGAGCAGTGCGAACAGAAAGGCCGCCAGCAATAGCCAGGCGGTCGAGCGGATGATCCAGGGCGGTGGTTCCTGCGGCAGCATCTCGGATTCCACATCGAGTGAACCGCGTTCGGTTAATTGTGAACTCATGGGAGAACTGGCTCAGATTCCCAGTTGTTGGCTGGAAAGGTAATAATATAGACCGCGTTGTGCCATCAACTCATCGTGCGTACCAATCTCGGCAATGCTTCCCTGTTCCAGCACCACGATCGAGTGCGCTTCGCGAATCGTGCTCAAGCGGTGCGCGATCACAATCGTCGTGCGGCCTGCCATTAATCGACCGAGATTGTCCTGGATCGCGCGCTCCGACTCCGAGTCGAGCGCGCTCGTTGCCTCATCGAAAATCAGCACTGGCGGATTATTATAGATCGCTCGCGCAATTGCGATGCGCTGCTTCTGGCCACCTGAAAGAGAAAGACCCGATTCGCCAATCTTTGTCTCGTAGCCAAGCGGAAGACGCATGATGAAATCGTGCGCCGCAGCAGCTTGTGCGGCGGCAAGCACCTGATCGAGATCCGGCTCCAGATCGCCAAACGAAATATTGCGCGCGATCGTTTCGTTAAACATGTGATTTTCCTGAAGCACTATTCCGATGTGCCGGCGCACATCGCGATAGTTGAGAGTTTTTAGATCGATGTTATCGAAGAGGATCGTTCCTTCTGTCGGTTCAAAAAGGCCTGCGATCAATTTGATGAGCGTCGTTTTCCCGCAACCGCTACGGCCTACAAACGCCACCATGCGCCCCGGCGCCAGGTCGAGGTTAATATTTTTTAAAATGTCGGGCGATTCGGGCCCTCCGTATTTGAAACTAACTCCCCGGAGCTGGAGGTGCCCTTCAAGGCTATGCACCGGGACAAGTCGGGAACGATCATGACCTTGCTCGGGTTCTTGTTCGAAAATATCGTTCAGCCGATTCAACAGGACAGAGGCCTGTTGCAGATTGTCCCAAACCCCCAGAGCGCGCAAAATTCCCGCATAGGCCATCGCTGTGAGTGAGCTAAACGCGACAAAGCCACCCACACTCAAGTGACCGTGAATGACTTGGGTAGCACCGACCCACAAAAAGATCGCAGTAGAGAGCAGACCGATGCTCTGCAGAACGCTGTCGTACGACATTACGATGAAGGTCGCCTTGAAAAGTTTTTGTGAGACGGAGAGAAACTCGTTCAGCATGGCGTCACGAAACGCATTCTCGGCTGATGCCGCTTTCACTGCCTCGATGCCTTTGATGGCGTCAATCTGATGCGAACTATATTTGCCCTGGCTTTCTTCCACCCCGTGATACAGCGGACGAAGGACCTTTACGGAAAAAATCATCAACCCAACATAAATCGGCGTTGTTGCCAGAAACGCGAGGGTGAGCAATGGACTGTACATCGCCATCAAAATCACTGCGCCGACGAGAAAAACTGCTGCCAGCAAAGCGCCAACTCCTTGTTGGACGGCAAATTGCCGAACCTGCCTCGCTCCATCGAGCCGGCGTTGAATGTCGCCTGTCCGCCGACTCGTGAAATAAGTCATCGGCAGGGAGAGAAGTTTGCGGCTTAAAAAATCGAGAACGATCGTATCAAGGCGCACTGCCGCAAAAGCCAGCAGATATTCCTGCGCGAGAGTGGAGAACTGCACAAAGACGATGGCCGCGAGCATGCCGAGCAGGATCGTCTTCAACAGGCCGACATCGTTTTCGACAATGACCTTGTCGACCACCATCTGGGTGAACACTGGGAAGAGCAGTTGAAGGACGCTGACAGCGACGGCCAGCCCCAGCACCTGAAGCAAGATCACCTTGAATCGCGCAAGAAATGGAAGAACCCACGCCAGCGTTGGCTTGCTTTCCGGAGCTTGTTCGAATGCCGGCGTGTAATCGAACAGCGCCGCGTAGCCTGTCCACTTCGCTTCAAATTCGCGGCGCGGGAGTTTTCGTAACCCAACCGCGGGATCGGCCACGCGCACGAACTGCTTATCTACATCATAGAGAACGATCCAGTGATTGCCCTCCCAATGCACAATGGCCGGCAACGGGGTGAGCGGGAGATTGCGAAGCGAGATTTTCAAAGCGCGCGCGGCCAGCCCGAGTTCAATCGCTGCGCGAGAAATCGCTTTCAGACTCGTGCCGTCCGTGGCCGTGTGGCAGAGCTGCCGAATCCGCGGCAGACTCACTTTTCGTCCAAAATATCGGCAAATCATTCCGAGACACGCCGCGCCGCAGTCCATCTCGTCGATTTGCATCACATGATCGATTTTGCGGATGCGCTTGCCGCGTTTCCGAAACAAACCGCGCTCGTCTGCGAACGGCTCTTCTGCGCCCTGAGCGTTGCTGGGAGGTTGCTCACCGTCCAGCTCCACTTTGTCGTGCACCTGCGTTTCCGCAGGAAGCAGTTCGGTCGTGAAATCGAGCGGAATTCGCGCCTCCGTTTTTGCCTGATAAAGTGCAAGCCGCTCGTTTAGTAGTTTATCAAATTCAGGAAACCGGCGCCGTAAGTCTTGGACCGATTTCGATTGAAGGGAAAGCAACTGACAATCAGAGAATGCCTCTACCGACGCCGCGCGCGGCGATCCGTTCAAGATTGATAATTCACCAAAGAAATCACCTTCGCGATAGAAGGCGAGATTGCGCTCGTGTCCATCTACACCTGAGAACGCGCGGGCCCGTCCTTTCTCAATGATGTAGAGTGGTCCCGCGTCGTCTCCTTCCCGAATGATTAGCTTGCCCTTTTCAAAGGTGATCGGCTCTAACTTATCGATCACGCTGCGTAACACAGGCGTCGAAAGCCGGCCGAAATTGCTGAATTGATAAAGAAAGCTTTGCAGGGCCCGATTGCGGCCAGTCGTCTCCACATATTGCTTCAACTCAGGCACGCGCTGGACGAGTTGGAGAAAGTCATCGCGATCGATCCGCAGAACGTCGACCGCTGTGCTGCAGCGCACGCTGGCATTCCGTGTTCCACCCTCAGCTAACGCAGCCTCTCCAAAGGAATCGCCGGGCTTTAACACGCCCAATGGAATTTCCTCACCATCCGGTTTGATCTTGAGGGCGCGCGCTCGCCCTTTGGTCAAAACGTAAAACGAATCCGCCGGATCATCCTGCTTTACGATTACGTCCCCGAATTCATAGTGCTCTTCCTGCAAGAGCGGTGCAATCGCGGCGAAATGTTCATCGGAAAGAAAACGGAAAACCGATGAACGCCGCAGAATTTCGCTGTCTTGAACTTTCATTCTTTAGGAGGTGACACGCCGCCGAGCCGGCGTTGCGCATACTTGCTCATAAGCTCAGAGAAATGCCGATTGAGCAGTCGCTTATCGATCCGCGATTTAACGGTCGGGTCGCCCGCGTGCGGCTCGATCTTGTTGATGACACGACACAGTTCAAATCCATCGCCGCGCGCGATTGGTTCGAGCACGTTGCCCGCCGAAACGCTTAGGAATTTCTGCTGGGCACCCACGGGAAGGTCTTCTAACAGAAACTGCAAACGTCGATAAGGGTAACCTCCCTCAGTAGCAACTTCCTCCATTGACATCCCGTCTTGTTGCACGCAAAAGAGCGCTTCCTTGGCGGCATCGTGGGATTCCAACTCGATCACTTCGATTTCGAATTGCGTCAGGGGCAATCGTAAAGCCATCAATTCGTGTTGACGCGCCTCAGGGACAAGCAGCTTATCGCAATGCGTCCGGTATGCTGCCTCGATTGCGAGCATTTCATCCAACCATTTCGAATCACGCCCCAATTTCTTCAGCCAATTCGCCCGTTGTGCTGTTTTAATGCCGTTCCGATGCAAGAATTTCAGCTCTTCCGCCGCAATCGCCTCTGGGGTCGGTTCTTGTCCTGCGCAGCGTGCCGCGAGACGCGCCATTAGATCGCTGGTGATTCGGTCCAAATCTCCGGATAAAATCAATTCCGTCAGGAACGAGCGGCGTAGGTCGGACGACGCGGACTGATATTCCACTTCATCCGGAACGATCTTTTCGCGAATGGCGGTGGCACAATATTGACGAGTAAAATAGTCGCTGAAGTCATCGAAAGTCAGGCCACGATTTGCCAGCCATGCTTCCGTCTCCTCGGCAGTGATCAGATCGTATTCGTAACGAAAAGCTTCTGCTGCACTAGAAATTGCGGATTCGTCCAAATCCAACTCTAGTTCATCCGCGCGTTTTTCCGCTTCGACTTCATCAAGAAATTCTTTCCACTTGACTCCCAGTTCGCCTCTAAAAATGGCTGCATCGATTGCATCACGTGCCGTATATTCCTTTTCTCTGCACGCGCACACTATCAAGTCAAAGCCTGAAGTCGACTCCGTGGTCGCCATTAAAGGCGAGCTTTCTACAGCATTCCGGGAAGAAAGTCGAGTCTCGTCATAAAATATCAGCAACCAACGATTTGACCTCCCAAGGCAGGAAACGCACGGTGTCGCTTCGCATCATGCCGGCTGCTTCACTTCAGGCTCTGCTCACGAAGTCCATTGATTATGCGGGAATGTTTCCGCCCTGCAGTCTTGCGCTCGAGCCTGCCTTGGAAAATCAAGCCCAGTATGTCCGTTCGGGCGACCGTTGGATGCTCGGCGCATTCGTGCTTCCCGTTGAACAATTCGATGCAGCCAGGCAATCGCTTTCGCAATTCGATCCTTCGCATCCGCTCCGCGTGGCTGCGCTCGGGCCCAAAACTGCGAATGCGGATAGATTTCTTGATGCGCTCGATGAAGCAGACGCGGCGATTCGTTCGTTGTCGAGCAACGTCGATCTCGTGTCGATCAGTCATCTGGAAATGCTTTTGCCGCCCGATGTCGAGCTTGGATTATTGGACGAGGCGAGGTCAATCGTCGTTGATTTGCCCGTTTTCTGGGAAGCGCCTCCGGAACGAGCACAACAAATCATCGCGTTGCTGGCCGAACATAACTCCGATGCCGACGTGGCGACCTTCGGTTACAAATTGCGCACCGGCGGAGTGACAGCTGATGCATTTCCTACCTCCGCGAAGATTTCCGAAGCGCTGGTGACGCCGGCCACGCATCAACTCCCGATCAAGTTTACGGCGGGGCTGCATCATCCCATCCGTCAATTTCGCGATGAAGTGAAAACAAAAATGCACGGATTTCTTAATGTGCTCGGCGCCGCGGTGCTAGCAGCAGAGCACCGGTGGGATGCGCATCAAACCTCCATCATGCTGGAAGATGAAAATGCAGATTCGTTTTCGTTTACTGACGATCTTTTCGCGTGGCGCGAATGGAAGATCGATATCGAACGGCTGAAATATCGGCGGAAATTCGTGACGTCGTTCGGCAGTTGCAGCTTTGATGAACCGCGCGAGGATTTGCGCGCGCTGAATTTGTTGTAGGGGAGGGACGCCGCGCTGCGCCGTATGGAAGTTAGGCATCATGCCTGACTCGGCCGGCGGGCTTCTAGCCTGCCGATCATTGATCCGACAGGCAAGATGCCTGTCGGCCGAGACAGCCGGGAAGGCCATCTTCCAGCTGCGGCGCGAGGATTTGCGCGCGCTCGGATTCCTGTAAGGTAGGGGCGGTTCACCTGAACCGCCCGATTCGCGCAAGCAGACACGTGCCGGGCGATTGAGGTCAATCGCCCCTACCATGCCACTGAAATCATTTATTGAAGTCTCATCTGAGTCCCATTTCCCAATCCAAAATCTTCCGTTCGGCGTTTTCCAACCGAGAGAGGGTAAAACGCGCGTGGGCGTTGCCATCGGGGATTTGATTGTGGATCTTTCGATTCTCGAAGAGCTCGGTCATTTTCAGTCAGCAGAGTTTCAGGACCGAAGGGTGTTTTCAGAGGATTCGCTGAATTCATTTCTTGCGCTGGGCCGACCAGCGTGGCGAGGAACGCGCGAAATCCTTCAACATCTTCTGTCGGCTGAGACAGCGACGCTGCGCGATGACACGCGGCTGCGCGAAAAAGTGTTTCACGCACAAAGGGACGTCACGATGAAATTGCCGACGCGCATCGGCAACTACACCGATTTCTATTCGTCATATCATCACGCGCACAACGTCGGCACGATGCTGCGCGGCCCGGAGAACGCGCTAATGCCAAACTGGAAATGGTTGCCGGTCGCGTATCACGGACGCGCCAGCTCGGTTGTCCTCAGTGGGACCGGCGTGCGCCGTCCAAGTGGCCAGACCAAGCCGCCGGACGCTTCGGCTCCGGTTTTCGGTCTGACCAAAAGCCTCGATTACGAAACGGAAATGGCGTTTCTGATTGGTCCTGGCAATTCGTTAGGCGAACCGGTGCCGATCAATCGCGCGATCGATCACATTTTCGGGCTTGTGCTGATGAATGACTGGAGCGCGCGCGACATTCAGGCATGGGAATATCAGCCGCTCGGCCCGTTTCTGGCGAAGAACTTTTGCACGAGCATTTCGCCGTGGGTTGTCACGCTCGAGGCACTCGAACCATTCAGGAAGCCTTTGCCGCCGCAGGACCCTGAGCCACTGCCGTACTTGCGCGGCAAAAATGATTTCACGTTCGATATTCATCTTGAAGCCAGCCTGCAAACTTCGTCAATGGACGCGCCGCACATTATCACGCGCACAAATTTTCAAAATCTTTACTGGAGCATCGCGCAACAACTTGCGCATCACGCCGTGAACGGTTGCAATCTCGAACCCGGTGATTTGCTTGCGAGCGGAACGATCAGCGGTGCGACTGAAGAAGGCCGCGGCTGCATGTTGGAATTGACCTGGCGCGGTGCGAACCCGCTCAAGTTGCCAAACAGCGAAACCCGCAAATGGCTCGAAGATGGCGACACACTAACCATCACCGGCTGGTGCCAGGGCGACGGTTATCGAGTTGGCTTCGGCGAAGTAAGCGGGCGCATCGTTGGAAGTGACAAGTGAGTAGTGGAAAGACCGATCTCAAAGCCGGTTGTTGTCCTTGCGCGATGTGTTTCCTGGATCGGGCATCCGTTGGTTTTCATTAGCCTGTCCGTCGCCATTATCATCATCTTGCGCCTGGCTAACCGCGCCGGGTTCGCGCTTTTGCTGACTTTGTTAGCGACGCTAATTCTGCCGATGGCACTTTTACTTTTTTGGGGGGCCCGAACAGGCCGATGGAGTGACGCAGATATTTCCATTCGCTCAGAGCGTGTCCGATTTTACCCACGCGCGATTCCAATTTCTGCGATGGCTGTGATTGCGCTTTGGCTATTGCGCGCGCCGGCCATGGCATTGCACGGGGCCGTGGTGACGTTGTTTCTGCTGCTTGTAGCCGCGCTGGTCAATTTTCGAATCAAGCTGTCCTTGCACGCGCTTTTCGCTTTTTACAGCGCGATCATTCTATTTGTGGTTCATCCGGTCGTGGGCGCGATTGCCTTCGCGCTGGCCTTTCTCGTCTTCTGGTCGCGGCTTTATCTGGGGCGCCATGACCTGTTGGAAACGCTGGTCGGCGCTTCGCTTGGCTTACTGGGTGGACTGGTCACGGCTTCGTAGAGGCCGCCCTGTCGCGGAGCATCGAAACGAACGCAGCGACAACGCATCAGCGCATAGCTTCAAGAATCAATAGCGCACCCGAACGAGAAATAGTCCTTCAGCCGGCGCGGCAAAACGAGTTGACTCGACCTGGGCAGAGTCCACCCGCGCAGCGATCTCTTCGATCTCCATTTTGCCGAGCGCGCATTTCGCCAGCGAACCGACCATTAAGCGGACCATCTTGTAAAGAAAACCGTCGCCATCGAACTCGATTGTCACGCAGGGACCTTTTTGCCGGACGCGCACAGAATGAATTGTGCGGATTGTGCTTTCCTCTGTTTTGCCGCGATTGGCAGCGAAGGCAGCAAAATCATGCGTGCCGGCGAAATGCTTTGCTGCCCTCTTCAAAACATTGAGATCGAGCGGGCGCGTAATGTGCCAGGCACGGCGGTGTTCAAATGGAGGCAAAACAGGCGCTGACCAGATTTTGTAGCGATAGATTTTTCCCTTAGCGGAAATTCGCGCGTGAAACTCATTCGACATATATCGGCACTGCATCACGCGTATTGTTGGAGGCAGTAACGCATTGATCCCTTCGGTCCAACGCGCAGGTGCCAAAAGTTTGCCAACATCGGCATGCGCGCATTGGGCGAGTGCATGAACGCCTGCATCCGTGCGTCCGGCGCCGTGAACACGCACCGGCCGGCCGGCTACGCGCTTAAAGGCGAGCTCGAGATGATCCTGGATCGTGTTACCGTGAGATTGACTCTGCCAGCCGGCGAACGGCGCGCCGTCATAAGCGACTATCAGTTTTAGCCGTTGTGTCATGACCTTAGCCCTGCCGAGATCGCGATTGAGGATGAGCGATAGATGATCGGGAATCGTTTCGCGAAAGCTTTAGGAGTGCGTGCGCGTCCTCGCGTCGCTTTTTGGAGCGGCGCCTTGATCGAAAGCGATGCGAAGACGCATCGCACTCCAAAGCACTTCGTGCGACATCCATGCGAGGCGCTGTCTCAGCTTATCACAGATCACTGGTCAGTTCTGGTTGCCACATTGGCGGCTCGCCGGTCTAGGTAGCTTTGCAAGATCATTTGAGCCGCAACTTGATCTACGTAGCCGCGCGTCTGCCGCGTCTTCTTGCCTGCGTCGCGCAACGCGCGATGAGCTGCAGCGGTGGTCAGGCGTTCATCCCAAGTGACAACCGGGCACGGCAAAATTACGCGCAGCTTTTCTACAAACTGGAGAACTTCAGTCGCAGCCGAACCGAGCTGACCGTCCATGCGTTTGGGTAATCCCGCGACAACGTGATCAACTTTCTTTTCGCGCACGATCTCCGCGACCCGCGAGGGCGCCGCTTCGTTCGCTGGAATGGTTTCGAGCGGATGCGCTAGTAACTGTAATTCATCAGAGATCGCCGCGCCGATACGCGCACGCCCAAAATCGAGAGCCAAGATTGGATTCATATACTCGGTAGGGCGCGACCGCCCGTCACCGAAGTTACGGCGGACAAGCCGGGCGTCGCATCGAACTTATTGCAGTTCGGGCGGAATTTTGCCAATGAGGTCCTTAATCCTTTCAGCTTCGTGTCGGTGACAGATCAACAGTGCATCTTGCGTTCGCACGATAATGAGATCATGGACTCCAAGCAGCGCGACACTTGTGCCGTCTTCCTCGAAAACGATGTTATTGCTGGATTCGAGCGCGGTAATGGCACGGTTCGCAGCATTTCCGTGTTTGTCTTTCTGAAAGTAATTGGCCACTGCTCTCCAACTTCCGATGTCGTCCCAGTCGAAGCTGGCCTCTACTACGAGGACGCGATCGGCTTTTTCCATGATCGCGTAATCGAATGAGATGCGCGGCAGTTTGCTGAAGCGCTCACGCAAAGCTTTCTCGAAATTTTCCGGAGCTCTAAGCTGCGAAATGAAATCAGCCAACTCCGGCGCCTGACGGTTGAATTCGCGAAGCACTGTGGGCACCGACCAAACGAACATCCCCGCGTTCCAACGAAAATTTCCCTTTCGCAAAAACGATTCAGCCAGATCGAGGTTGGGCTTTTCGCGAAAGCGAAGGACCCGATGGACCGCATCGTTGTCGGGGCGCTTGCGCAAACGTACCGGCTTCCCTTGCTCGATGTAGCCGAAACCGGGGCAGGCCCAGGTTGGATTGATGCCGATGGTGACAAGCTCGCCTGTCTCCTCCGCGGCATCGGCAGCCAGGGCGAGGGTTTCCTGGAAAGCTGCCCGGTTTGCAATCAAGTGATCGGCAGGGAGAACAAGCATGATGGCTGCGTGATCGCGAGCCGCTACCCACCCGGTGCCGAGTGCGACAGCAGCAGCGGTATCGCGTTTGGCTGGCTCGCCTACGATGTTTTCTTTTGGAAAATTGCCGAGCAGTTTGCGAACTGCGCTCTCCTGTTCTGTGTTCGTGAGGATTAGAATGCGCTCGGGAGGAATAAGATCTTCAAGCCGTGCCAAAGTTTCTTCGAGCAGAGTTTTGTTCGAGACCAGGCGCAGCAGTTGTTTGGGGCGCGCCCGCCTGCTCAAAGGCCAAAAACGTTCACCGCTGCCACCGGCGAGGACGAGGGCGTAGATCGAAGCGGGCATGTCGATGAAGAATGGGAGGATCTTTCTGGTCGCGAAAATTGCCGTTTCTTTTTCCCAAACGCGACGTATATGGTAGGCGATGTCTTTCCCCATATCCATTTCAAAAACTGCCGAACAGCTTCCCGTTGATCCGCTGCTTGTCGTCACGCGCACCGCTATTGGCCTTGGCCTGGGCATGTTGGTGGCCGATAAAATCAAACCCTCGATTCGCCACGCAGCAGCGATTGCGCTCGTTGCGATTGGTGCTTTGGCGGCGGCGCCGTGGCTAGTGAAAATCACGCTGGGACAGATCAATCGCCCCGAATCCGAATGGGGCAGCCGCGCCCGTCTCCGTTCTATTCGCGACGATTCCGGCTACAGCTCCGATTCAGAATTCTATTGACGGATCTGTAGCGGGGATCGGTGATCCCGGCTAAGGAACACGCGCGCCAAGAACACCGGCATCAACGATGCCGGCTACAGGAGCGCTTCGACAACGGAATCCGCAAGCGCTTTGCCTTTTCGAGTTAGCACGAAATTACCGTCGGATTCTCGAAGTAACCCGAGCGCAATAAATTCGTTAGTTTGTTGCGCGGAATGTCTCAGCTCCGAAGCAGAAACTCCATCGCGCGTGCGCAGCGACAATGCGATTCGCTCGGTGCGTTTCATTTCACTCGTCAGATCTACGATGGATGCAACTGCTGATTGACAAGAGAGAACGCGATCAATGTAGCTGCGATAGTCGCAGACATTCTGCCAGCGCCGCATATCGACAGTCGAAACCGCGCTTGGGCCGATGCCCAGATAATCTCTGCCGAGCCAATATGCACGGTTGTGAACTGACGAAAACGCGGGACGCGCATAGTTCGAGATTTCGTAATGTTCGTAGCCGGCGTGCTCGAGCATCGCCATGGCAGTTTCGAAAAACTCAGAGTCAGCGTCTGTGTCCTGCCGAAATTCGCCACGCGCGTGTCGCAGAAAGAACTCGGTGTCCTCCTCGTACGTGAGGCAGTACGCCGAAATATGATCAGGCTGAAGGGCGATGGTTTTCTCCAGAATCAGTCTCCACTGCTCGATTGTCTGGCCGGGTAATCCGAACATGAGATCGACATTGATGTTTGTGAATCCGGCTGCGCGCAGAAGATGAAATGATTCTTCTGCCTGCCACGCGTTGTGCTCGCGTCCGAGCAATCTCAGCAAGTGGTCGTCCCAAGACTGTATACCGAGACTGATTCGGTTAACGCCGAATTTTTTCAGAAGGTCGGCTTTTCGGGCGGAAACGCTGCCGGGATTGGCTTCGATTGTGCACTCCTCAAGACATGAGAGATCGAGCCGCTCACGAAATCCGCGCAGCAGCAGTTCCAGTTGGGCGATACTGAGCGCCGTTGGTGTGCCACCGCCGAAGTAAATCGTTGATGGAAGGAGCAAGGAGCGGTCGTCTCCAGTTCCTTGATATAATTCCAGCTCGCGCAAAATCGCTTCACAAAATCGCCCGGTCTGGGAGCGATCGAGCAGATCCTTGTAGAACGCGCAGTACGGGCAGATACGCGCGCAGAAGGGGATGTGGACGTACAGATGACGAATTGGACTTGTAGTGGCAGGCGTGTCGCCTGCATTGCCGCGCGATTCCGCAGCCGACACCCCGAACGCTTTCGGGGCTACAGTGCCCGAGTTGTGATTCCCGCTGTTACTCATAAAATCCGTCAGACTTTGTTGTCATTCCGAGCGGAGTCGAGGAATCTCTGGCTGGAAACATAGATCCTGCAGCAGTGGGAGACTTCGCTAGACATGACAAAACTGGGAAAGTTAGCTCTGGTTCTCTTTTGCGCCATCACCTCGGGGCTGGCGCAATCACCCCAGACGGCGCCGACACCTTCGATTGTGTATGCTGTGCATGATCCCGGCTCAATCAAAGATTACAAAACGAACCCGCGCGCCGTCCATGAGATGGTGAACCGGCTTGTTCTCGCCGCGACCGGACAGTCTGACGTAGCAAAAGCGTGGGCGTCGCTCGTTTCCCCAGACGACACGATTGGAATTAAAATCTGCGCAGCCGGCGGCGACCTTTTCACCACGCACCACGATGTCGTGAATGCGATTGTCGATGGACTCGTAGCAGCAGGTCATTCTCGCAGCAGCATAATTGTGTGGGATCGATCTCTTGGTGGGATCAAGGGAGCCGGCTATAAGCCAGGAATTGATGGTTACCAGCTACAAGCAATCGCGCCGCGCGATGGATATGACGCAAAAGCCGTCCTTTCCGCGCCTTTAGTTGGCAAACTGGTTTGGGGTGACTTTGACTACATCGGTGACGTAGGAAAAATGGATGTTCTCTCGGATAATGAGAACACCAGCAATGTAAGCCACTTTTCGAAGATCGTTGCGACCGAAGTTACCAAGATCATCAACGTTCCGGTGATGAGTGTCAGTGAAACCAATGGGATCGCCGGTTGCATGTACAACGTGACAATTCCGAACATCGATAACTGGCGTCGTTTTGCGCAAGGCTCTCGGTTTGGCGCGGAAAGTCTTGCAGAAATTTATGCTAACCCACTCATTGCGAAGAAAGTCGTCTTCAATTTGATGGATGGCTTGATTGCGCAATATGCAGGCGGCCCGCAGCCGCAGCCGAATTACGCGGTTCATAATGCAACGCTATATGCAAGCAAGGACCCAGTGGCTTTAGACGCCATCGCCTTGAAGCGCCTGGAAGAATGGCGGGGACGGGCGAATCTACGTCCGATCGGCCCGATTGCGGCCTATATTGACTTTGCAGGTCAGCTCGGACTCGGTAACTCAGCGCCCAATCGGATCGAGTTAAAAAATATCGGACGATGATGATGTTCGAATACAAATCTCTCCTGTCGAGATTCAACCATGTAGGTTCACCAAAGATCATCCGCTTTTTACTCACGTGCTACGCCCTGTTGGAATCTGCATCTAGCGCTAGAGAGTTCCGCCTCTCGCCGTCGGGAAGGGGAGAGGATTGAGGTGAGGGGATTTGTCAACTTGCAGATCCCAGTGTGCAGAACCCTCACCCTACCCTCTCCCTTGGGAAGGGAGAGGCGAACACATGCAAAGCAGTTGTGGCGAGATGTCGCGATATCCCTCGGAGAAGGACGCGCAAGAAAATTGGCCAACTAAACTGACTGCCTGAGCCAATTTCTCTTGCGAGAGCAAAACATCATGAGCGCACGTTCTACTCAGACGTTACGGACAGCAATTCTACGCTCGGTCTCGCGTTCATTTTATCTTTCGATTCGATTCTTACCGGTGCAATTACGCGAACCAATTGCGCTCGCGTATCTGCTTGCGCGAGCAACCGACAGCGTTGCCGACACACAGGGAATTTCTGTGCCGGTGCGAATCGAAACGCTGAAGATCCTGTCGGACGGGATTCAGGGCAAAGCTTCGCGCGATGTCGTTGTCGATCTGATCGCTGCATTTGTTCCGCTACAGGAGAAAACGAGCGAACGACAACTGCTCGAGTCATTGCCGGATTGTCTTAATTGTCTGAGTCAGGAGGAGCAGGCCGATCGCAACGACACTCGCAGCGTGCTCGAGAAAATCACTCACGGCCAGATGCTCGATCTGCAGCGTTTCGATAATCCGCAACAAATCCGCGCGCTCGGGACAGCTGCCGATTTGGATGAGTACACCTATATGGTTGCTGGTTGTGTCGGTGAATTTTGGACGCGACTCTGTTTTCGGCATGTTCAGAATTTCGCGAGACTGAGCGAAGACGAGATGCTGGCGCTCGGCAAGCGTTACGGCATGGCGCTTCAGTTGATCAATGTTCTACGCGATGCCGGCTCAGACCTCCGAGCGGGCAGATGTTATTTCCCGGAATACGAATTGAACGTGGCGCATCTGGCCACATCGCAGATTCTGTCCGAACCAGAACGCTTTCAGCCGATTTACCGAACATGGCTGGAGAAAGCAAAGGCCGGACTCGAGTACGGAATGCAATACTCGCGCACGATCGAAAACCGGCGCGTACGTGCTGCAACAGTTCTGCCAGCATTGATCGGCGCGCGTACACTTTCTCTTTTAGCGGACGCTGGAGCGGCGGCCTTGCAATCCAGAATAAAAGTTCCGCGCCACGAAGTCCGTGCGATGATTTTGTCGCTGGCCATCAACCTCGCATCACGCAATGAGATCGATGCGATGTTCAATCGTGCAAAACTGTAGCCGTTGCCCTGTGGGCAACGCGGGCGCGCGCATGTTTGTCTCTTCAGCGGTGCGCTTCGCACAGCGAAGCGGCTACAGAATCTAGATCGCGGTGCAAGGCAACCGCTGAAAGCGCGTATCAAACTAGGGGATAGTTGCTGATTTCAAACATATCCGCGTTGCAACCGCTCGTTGAAACAAGCAACGCGCCAATAATGGAGCGAAATACGTCCGCAGTGAATCGCGCTTTCAGCGCTGGCGTTTTTTGTCCATCAACCCTGGGGCGCTGCCTCAGGCTAACCGATGAATCTGCTGTGCCGTTGGCGCTACGTACAAATAGTTCTCACAGGAAATAATTTCGTTGTCGCTCGGTGATCGGTCGGTCGAGATGCTCCAGCACTTCGAGCATGTCTTCCCAAACCTTGCGTTTTTCCGATGGCGCCTGGTTCCGGAGCAAGTAAGCAGGATGATATGTGATCATGAGCGGGATGCCGCTGTAAGCGTGCCAGCGCCCGCGCAGTTCGCGCATCGTGCCTCGCATTCCAAGTAAGCCTTCCACCGCAACTGCGCCAAGCGCGACCAAGACTTTCGGCTGGATGACGTCGATCTGCTCGACCAGATAAGGTCGGCAGGTTTGCATTTCTGCCGGCGTTGGCGCGCGATTCCCAAAACTCCCTGACGGCATATCCGGCCGGCACTTAAGGATGTTCGCGATGTAAACGTCTTCGCGGGCGAAGTTCATCGCCTTGATGATTTTCGTCAGCAATTGTCCGGCGCGTCCGACAAATGGTTCCCCTTGTTGATCCTCATCTACGCCGGGCGCTTCCCCGATGAACATTAGCTCCGCATCTGGATTTCCTACGCCGAAAACGGTTTGTGTGCGTGAACAGGCGAGATGTGCGCATTTCGTGCAAGCGCACACGCGTTCTCGAATCGGCTCGAGTAATTCTGCTTTGCTCGGCAGCGCCTGTAGCCGTCGCCCTACGGGCGACGCAGACGTTTCCCCCGCGCCTTCGTTAGACTTCGTCGTGGCAGGCAAGGAAACGGCTACAGTAGAAACGGTGCGTAATTGCGCGAGTACAGTCTTTGATGCGCTCGGAAAACGATCATTCGTCTCGCGTATCTTCTCCAGCGCTGCGATAACCAAATCGAGAGCTGGCTCTGTCATTTGCAGCGATCGTGCAAAATTCTGCGCGCGCATGCAATTTCTTTTCTCCTCGCTTTTATTAACACTGCCTTCAGGCCGGTGAAGTTTGCTGTCATGGACACGGCTTGCTTGTGTGAAGTAGGGGAGGCACCGGCCTGAAGTCCGGTGTTAATCACGATGAGTACGAAGCTAAGCGATTATGCCTATGATCTGCCGCGGGAACTCATTGCGCAGCGTCCGCTGGAGCGCCGTGAGGATTCTCGCATGATGGTGCTGTATCGGGCCCGGCACGCAATCGAACACCGCCAGTTTCTCGAATTGAAAACGTTTCTGGGGGCGGGCGACCTGCTTGTGTTAAACGACACCCGCGTTCTTCCAGCGCGTCGATTGTCGGATGACGGCGCGGTCGAATTTCTGTTTCTCGAGCGCGTCGGCCAAAAACGTTGGAAGAGTCTGGTCAAGCCGGGACGAAAAATGCAGGTTGGCGCGACGGCAAAGATCGACAGCATCACTTTGCGAGTTGAGGAGATCACGCCAGATGGCGAGCGCATTGTTGCATTAGACAAAGATTCCGATCTTTCTGCCGGCGGCTCCATGCCGCTGCCGCCTTATATCAATCGCGGTAGTGATGACAAGGACGCGGCGCGCTACCAGACCGTTTTTGCGCACGCGGCTGGTGCAATCGCCGCGCCCACTGCCGGTCTTCATTTCACTCAGAAAATTTTAAGCGAGATTCCGCACACGTTCGTGACGCTGCACGTCGGACCGGGAACATTCTTGCCGGTGCGATCGGACAACATCGCCGAGCATCGCATGCATCCCGAGCGTTTTTCCATTTCACCAGAAGCCGCGAGCAAGATCAACAATGCGCACCGAGTAATCGCAGTTGGAACTACGACGGTGCGCACGTTGGAATCGGCAACGATCGAAGGCGGAGAAGTTTTCGCGCAAGAAGGAGCGACAAGCCTCTTCATTTATCCGCGTTATGATTTTCGAATGGTCGATGTCCTGCTGACTAATTTTCATCTGCCGTGCTCGACTTTGCTGATGCTGGTGAGCGCTTTTGCAGGCCGCGACTTTTTGCTTCGAGCGTACGAGGAAGCGATTCGCGAATGCTATCGCTTCTACAGCTACGGCGACTGCATGCTGATTTTGTAACTCTTCCTCGTCCGCTTCCTCTCGAATCTTCTTCTATAAAGACGGAGGAAGAGGAAGATTGCGAGGTCGCAGATTGTGCTATTTTCCGCACCAATGGCAAACGAACCAAGAGGCGAGCTGGTGATTCAAACGATTGCCATGCCCAAGGATACCAATCCGAACGGCGACATTTTCGGCGGGTGGTTGACCTCGCAAATGGACCTCGGCAGCGGAATTCTCGCGGCGAAAACCGCGCAAGCGCGAGTCGTCACTGTAGCGATGGAAGGAATGTCGTTTCTCGAACCTGTGCGGGTAGGGGATACCGTCAGGTGTTATGCGCGGGTGGAGAAAATCGGCCGAACTTCAATGACAATTCCAGTGGAGGTTTGGGTTACGCGTTATATGACGGGCGAGGAGCGTCGCGTAACACACGGCGTATTTACGCTGGTCGCTGTTGATGAATTCGGGAAGCCGATTCCGGTAAAGCGGAATCAACCACGAATGGACACGAATTAACACAAATGAAGATCGAGGTCACACAAACGAGTTTGCCAATGGATTCGTGTTTATTGGTGTTCATTCGTGGTTAAAACCACTTCGTCATTTTTTCGATGTCGTACTTCGCTTATCTCTTCGAACGTTTCCCCTCATTCGGACAGACATTCTGCTACCGGGAAGTTGCAGAGCTCGATAGGCAGGGTATCACCCTGCCGATTTTTTCCATCCGAAATCCAAAGGACGAACCATTGCAGGACTGGGACACACGCATTGTCAAACGCGTGCATTATCTGCCGGAAGAAAAGGAATTGTTGGATGATGTGCGCCGGGCTTCGAAAAAAGGAAAGGTCACCTTAGAAATTGTCGTCGCGCTCGATGAATGGGGACGACGGCCCGATTTCCTTCGGCTTTATCAGGCAGTCTACGTCGGCTTGCGCCTGCAACAGTCCGGGGTTCGCCATGTTCACGCCCATTTCGCGGGAATGGCTGCGCGCACGGCTTTCTGGATCCACAAATTTTTTTCAATCACATTTAGTTTTACCGCGCACGCCAACGACATTTTTGCGCCGCGAGATTTCGAGATTGGACTTGATAAGCTCGTCGACACAGCGCGCGTGATTGTTACCGAGACTGATTATGCCGCGCAATTTTTACGAGAACGATTTCCAGAACGCGCCGATCGCATCCATCGGATTTACAATGGCCTGAATCTCGCTGAATTCGGACGCACGGATTTTTCCCCTACGCCGCTGTTGATCGTGGCAGTTGGTCGTTTGATCGCAAAGAAGGGATTCGCCGATTTGATTCGCGCCTGCGGATTGCTCGCAGAGAGCGGGAAATCATTCCAATGCGAGATCATTGGTGAAGGCCCGCTCGAAAACGAATTGCACGCGCAAATCGACCAACTGAATCTGCAAGATCGCGTCGCGCTGTCTGGGACCAAACCGCAGCGGGAGATCCGGCAGCGTCTCGCCGTGGCGAGCGTTTTTGTGCTGCCGAGCGTGGTCGACGCGCACGGCGGGATGGACAATCTTCCCACGGTGATTATGGAAGCGATGGCGGCCGGATTACCGGTCATCTCGACCGACGTTGCCGGCATTCCAGAAATGGTTGTTCAAAACGAAACAGGTTTTCTGGTGCGACCAGGCGATGCAGTTAGGCTCGCTGGCGCGATCGAAAGAGTAATTGATGATCGTTCGTTGGCGCAAAAATTGGGCCAAGCCGGCTACGAGCGCGCCCAGGAGCTGTTCTCGATCGAGAAAAATGTGCGCGATTTGTGCGCGATGATTGATGCGAACCCGGCGTAGTATTGTAGCCACCGCGCTGTGGGCGGTCCCCTGAGGATCACCAAGTTCAACGGCTCACAGAGCCGTGGCTACAATAAATCGCGCACGCAATTCACGGCGTTCAGGTAAACATGGTGCGGGCCGCCGCGCATTAGCTCTTCGCTCATTAGGCTCACCGGATCATTTTTTCCAGCGGGCATTAGCTGAGGCATAGCTTTTTCACCGGGCCTTGCGCGTGAAACTTCCAGGAGATCGCCGCATTCGGCATGGGTCACCAGAAATTCTACCTCGGCCGTGGTCAACGCGACTTCGTGAATGGGTGCGCCGTCGCGCTCGCGCAATTCGATATCGATCTTGCGACCGGATAGTCCGATGAAGCGCAACTCGTGCGACGATTTCGCCTTCTCAGTGCTCCAGTTCAATTGCGCCGCAAGCCATCCTGCGAAGAGAACAGCCGTTGATCGGAAGCCGGGGGCGAAGTCGACTCGGAGGCTCCTGATTTCGGCAAAATGATGATGCGACGCAGGATGATCGAAAAATTGCGCCAGTGCGAAGCGCAGATTATCCAATCGCGTCCAATTCAAGTCGCAGAACACGATGCGCTGTTTTGCTTCCTGTTCTGCAGACTTCACTAAGCGCATTTGCGCGCGAAAATCTTTCCAACCGTGGCTGTCGTAGATTACGCGGTCAACCCATGCCCAAAGTTGCGGATCCATTGGCTCACGGAATTCCTCCTGCCACCATAGATAGAACGGCAGATCTGAATCGAGATGCGAGAAAACTATGTTCGGAAGCAGAGTGGTACAACCGCCTTTGAGTAAGAATGAAATTTGTTCGGAGCAGACTTGCTTGCTCCCGACGTGACTCACGTGACAATGAGCGCTGATCCACGCGTCAACGCTGTTTTCTTTTGCTCCGCAAGCGGCTTCGATGACAATGGCACGACAGGCGTGATTCTCAGTAATTTTCGCCATCAACTGTGTATTGCTGTTCAGTGAGCCCGATTCTTCGCTGTAAACGGCAAGATTCATAAGCGAGGCGCGCGTCATTGCGCCTTCACCTTCCTGCCAAAGTTTTTTCAGCTCCTGGTCGATCCTGCTGATCTCGGCTGGAACTCCAAGCGAATATGTTTCAGTTACCGTAGGCATCGCTCAGAGTCTCCTCCACGCCCGGCCATCGCGGGCGAGCAAATTATCCGCTGCCTCTGGTCCCCACGATCCCGCGGGATAAAAGAATAATTCGGGCGCATCGTTCGCGTGCCACGCCTCTTCGATGGGATCGATGAACGCCCAGGCTTCCTCGACCTCGTCACTGCGCGCAAACAGCGTGGCGTCGCCGCTCATTGCATCTAGCAGCAAACGTTCGTAAGCCTCAGGGCTGGGTTTCCCGAAAGACGTCCCGTAATGAAAATCCATTTTGACGGGCTCGATGCGAAAGCTCGTGCCCGGCACCTTGGCATGAATTCGCAACGAGATTCCTTCGTCGGGTTGAATCCGAATCACGAGCACATTCAGATCGCTTAAATCCTTATTAAACAGAACCGCCGGCGCTTTTTTGAAGTGAATGGAAATGTCCGTTTCCGATTTTGGAAGCCGTTTTCCAACGCGCATGTAAACCGGCACGTCGGCCCAGCGCCAGTTGTCGATGAACAAGCGTAACGCTACGAAAGTCTCCGTTTGCGAATCCGGATTGACATTTTGTTCCTGGCGATAGCCGACAACCGGTTCGCCGTGAATAGCGCCTGCGGTGTACTGCCCGCGCACAACATTGGCAGCGATTTCATTGCGCGACCAGCGACGCAGCGATCGCACCACTTTTACCTTTTCGTCGCGGATACTGCCAGCGGCCAGATCCGTGGGCGGTTCCATCGCGATAAGACAAAGGAGTTGCAACAGATGATTCTGCACCATGTCCCGCAAAGCGCCTGCGCGTTCATAAAAGCCTGCGCGTGTCCCGACGCCCAGTGTTTCCGCCGCCGTGATCTGCACATGGTCGACGTAGTGCGTGTTCCAAAGCGGTGCGAAAATGGCGTTAGCGAACCGCAGTACCAAAATGTTTTGGGCAGTTTCTTTACCGAGGAAATGATCGATCCGATAGGTTTGCTCCTCAGTAAAAGAATTGCGGATGATCCGATTGAGCTCGCGCGCTGAGTCAAGATCGGTTCCGAACGGTTTTTCGACGATTATGCGAGCCCAGCTTCCCTCGCACGTTTCGTTCAACCCTGCGGCTTTCAAGTGCTTGAGGATCGGTTCGAACTGATCTGGAGCAGCTGCAAAATAGAAAAGGCGATTGCCGCGGGTGCCGTAGTTTTTATCGATCTCATCCAGGCGTTTGGCCAGGCTCTTGTAACCGGACTCGTCGTCGAACTCGCTCTGGTGGTAAACAATCGATTGAGCGAACGTCTTCCAAATTTCGTCACGGACCGGTTGCCGGGAAAACTTGCGGGTGGCCTCTTCAAGATCCCGCCGGAATTCGTCATCACTTTTATTGCGACGAGCGAATCCGACAATCGCGACACCGGCGGGCAGCTCACCGTCGGCCGCGAGGTTATACAGCGCGGGGATGAGTTTGCGATGGGTGAGATCGCCCGTGGCGCCGAAGATCACAATGGCGCACGGTTGCGGCACTGCGCGAGTGGAAAGCCCTTCCCGGAGCGGGTTTGGTTCCGGTTGATCAGCGGCTCGATGCATGATGTCCACAGATTACACAGATTTTCGCCGATTGGATAACGCGAGCCTGTTGTAGCCGTCGCCCTGTGGGCGACGCGTCGTACGGCAACGCTTCGCACAGCGAAGCGGCTACAGGCTAAATGGGCAGTGGAAATCTTCTCGTTAAGTCGAGGACCTTTTGGCGGACGTGCTCCAGCGATTCGGCATTGCTGCGATTAGCCAGCGCTTCAACAAGCAGGTCGGCGATGTCGAGCATTTCCTCTTCTTTCATCCCGCGTGTAGTCACAGCAGGTGTGCCGACGCGGATGCCGCCGGGTTTGAAGATCGGATAGGTATCGAAGGGGATGCCGTTCTTGTTCACAGTGATGCCGGCACGATCAAGAACTTCCTGCGCTTCCTTGCCGTTAATTTCCTTCGGGCGAAGATCGACAAGCATCAGGTGGTTGTCAGTGCCGCCGGAGACGATGCGATAACCATGCTTGGCTAGACCAGCGGCGAGCGCTTTCGCATTTAACACGACCTGCCGCTGGTATTCGCGAAACTGCGGCTGGAGCGCTTCCTGAAAACAAACTGCCTTTGCGGCGATGACATGCATGAGCGGTCCGCCCTGGACACCGGGAAAAACCGTGGCGTCAATCTGCTTGGCGAATTGTTCCTGGCACATGACAATGCCGCCGCGCGGTCCGCGCAAACTCTTATGCGTCGTGGTGGTGACAAACTGTGCGTGCGGAATCGGACTGGGATGTTGTCCACCGGCCACCAAACCAGCGATATGCGCCATATCGATAAACAGAATCGCGCCAACCGAATCGGCGATCTGGCGCAGCCGCGGAAAATCGATGATGCGCGGATAGGCAGATGCGCCGGCGGTGATCATATCCGGCTTCACTTCCTCGGCCTGTTTTTGTAACGCGTCATAATCGATCTGCTCGGTCTTCTCGCTAACGCCGTATTGCGAGCCGGTGTAAAAC